>ERZ1031347.4-NODE-4-length-201931-cov-68.538841_pt1 | contig 201931 bp, 156 predicted proteins | sample MGYA00517106_ERZ1031347 | MGnify/ENA primary metagenome ERZ1031347 (study PRJEB33719, sample SAMN04261392) | wastewater metagenome | biome: periurban shantytown; feature: human; material: feces | host: Homo sapiens | place: Peru: Lima | collected 2012-07-19 ...
GACGGCTGGCTCCGAGGCATATTGTGACCCTCCAACGGGTTCGGAGACCGGAGCAATCACTGTTGTCCAGTATCTCATTTTATGCGAATAACGATCCATCTCTATATGTAATTCATTCGTTCACATGATATCGTTCTTTCAGATCTGCCATTAGTTTATCAGCAATCTCTTTCTTTTCGTCCTCAGTCTTATTGTTGACTATCACACATTCTTTACATTCATTTGAAAAGATAGCTTTACCTTTACGTAACTTAATGGCTTTACTCTTCATGTTTTTATGTTGGTCATATACTATCATAATTGTATCACCAACCGACACACTTTTTGTTACCGCCATTGATCCTGTATATTCATCTGATTTGGTCCTGTATGAATATTCATAATAATAACATCTCCCCAGCTTGAATCTTTCAGTAAGCACCGCTTCTGTTACCGCTGCATGATTCATCATATTATGATAATATATCCGATTGTATATGAATACAACTGAATACAGGAAAAACAAACCTATGACATATAAGTAAACAACACTTTTGATTGAGTTCATAACCTACACCCTATTTAATCATTGCATTTCGGCATAGAGTTCGGCAAGACGTTCCAGTACTGTATAAGCTTCGGGAACGGGTGCATCTGTCATTTGATAGCTATTAAGATAATCATTTATGCGTGCGGCATAAGATCCCATTGCCTGCATAAAGTTCTTTTTCTCCCTATCAGTCATAGATTCAGACATTTCTTGACGCTTTAGATCATCAGATTCAGCCCATTTACGAGCAAACGGCTCTAAGTTCCGAAACTCCGGTGGGAGGTGGATTTCCAGAACTTCTTTTTTACATCCAATCACATGTTTAATCTTCAATAAGAGGTCAAAACGTTCATGAATATTATCACAACTAACAACATTCAAGAATATTCCATTCCTAAGGACAAACAAGGATTCTTGATCAGTTAAGAGTAAGGAATCTATTTGCCGTTCCACTTTTTTAAGTGAGAAAGTCAGGTTGGGTTGATCTATCCCCCCTACGTAAACAGGATAGTTCAGATCTATTCTATATCGCATGTTTATACCACACACGACATCCGGTTTGTTCACTGCGAAACAGACATCAAAATGGCCATTAAGATTAATTGATAAAATATTATCAAAAGGAAAACATCTGAAAAAACTCCTTTTGTATTTAATTTTAAGCATTCTTGTAGCTTTCCCTTTAAAATTGCCATCATAAAGACATACTGGACTTGACACAATCGATTTTGATTCAAACATTGAGATTAAATTATTTTCCATGTTTATTTTATAGGATATTTACGGTAAACAGACTTCATTATCTGTTTCCTTTGCTTGTCGTACAGTATCTCATTTTATGCGAATAACGATCCATCTCTATATGTAATTCATTCGTTCACATGATATCGTTCTTTCAGATCTGCCATTAGTTTATCAGCAATCTCTTTCTTTTCGTCCTCAGTCTTATTGTTCACTATCACATATTCTCTGTACCCAGGTGATATGATCGCCTTCCCTTTTCTTAACCGAATAGCTCTGCTCTTTTTATTCTTTCTTTGATCATATACAATCATTATCGTATCTCCAATCGACACGCTCTTTGTTATCGGCATTGACCCCTCATACTCTTCAGACACGACTTTATAGGAATATCTATAATGATAATGTTTCCCTATTATATAGCTTTCAGTAAGCACTGCTTCTGAAACTACAGCATGATCCATCATATTATGATTGGCTATCTGATTATATATATAAGTGAACAGATACATAATGATGAAACCTATGACATTTAAGAACATATCACTTTTAAATAAGTTCTTAACCTTTCTTTCTTGAATCTTAGTCATCCTCTTTTTCCTTTTCAATATTCCGTGGTGGAAGAACAAGCTCGAAAGTCACCTTTTCGACCATGCCGCTTGTGAACGAAAACAGATCGTCCAGCATAACAGAGAAGGTTTCGCTTTCCGCAAAAGCCTTCCGCGATCTCAAAGAGGCTCTTTCAGCTTTCGTCAAAGGTGCGGCGACTGACGGTGCTAACTTGGCACTTGCATCCTTTACAAAAGCCTTTTGCATAGCCTTTGAGGCTTCGGAAGAAGCAACATCTATAGCAAATCCAACAAAGGCTTCTTCTATAGTTTTATTATCTGCAATAGAGGAAAAGCCATCATCTATCGAATAATCGACCCCGGCGTCAAGCAGGTTCGCACCAACAACCGCCGCCTTCAATCCTTTAGATGCTCCCGGAGAGATGACGGCAGATGTAATGAATGATGTTCCCACACTTGTCAGGTCCACAGATTTCAAAGACTCCATGAAGGTCTTTCCTGCCGATAAGGAAACGGTGACTTGCGCTCCGGCATCCACCGCGGCTCCTACAACACCTTTGATAAGCGGAATAAACCAAACCGCCTTTCCATCAGGGTCAAAGCTGTTTGTCGGATTGTTTAGGCAATAGACATACGGACTGATGCCGTAATACTTCTCGGACAGCGGGTCGGCGGTGGTCCAGCGGGCGATGGCCGGGTTGTACATCCTGGCGCCGAAGTCGAGAAAAGAGATGCTGGCGTTCAGGATGGACTGGGACTCCTTGCCGGAGAAGTGCCTGCGGTTGGAGATGGTCGCCGAACTGGTTGTAGCTCTGGCAGAAATTGTTGTATATGATCGTTTAGATGCCATGAAAAAAACGGTTGACAAATACCCATTCTTTGCGAGCACAAGAATATTCATAATCACTTTTTTGCCAAGTACATAATGCCAATGACACCTTGTTTTTAGACACGACTTTTACGATTCTTTCCGTCACAGTTATTGATAACATGTCGTTTATTAGCTCTATGCTGACAAACAACGTTGGCACACCACATTTCAGTTTCCTTCTATAATTCTTGTCATAATTATCTAATCCTTGCATACTGAACCTTATGACTGTGTAGTTGGATATTTTCAGGCTATCTGCATCAAAGTTAATGGGAAGCCCGTCAACACATAGGTAAAGTACGTTCCCTGTGTTTTCTATAGACTTTGACCGATTGATTTGGTTGCCTACTACAAAAAATTCTATTTCCGTACATATTAGTGAGTTTATTGTATTCTGACCAAATGACCTTGATGCATTTGATAATAATATCATTACTATCAGAAAGAGTATTCTATGTGTGTTCATCTTTGTTTGGGTTTGACGAAATATTTTAAAGGAATTACAGCTTGTATCCCAGCCGACGTATACACATATACATTTGAATCAGACCGACCAAATACATAATGTGTGAATTGTCCTGCATTGTTTATATCTATAGTGGAAGGACATTGGGAAAACGAATAGATTATTTGTGCTGTTTTCACATTAATTGTATTCGTAGAAGATGACCTATTCTCAATAATAGTTCCACTTGGATGGCTATGAAAAGTAGACTTGTCTGACGGCAACATAATGGTTGCCATTGATTGTGTTTTAGGATTAGATAATAGTCCAGACTCTACTTCTACTACATTCCCATTACTGATGTAGCCACCATATTCCATATTATTGCTTGTTGGTTCACCTCCTTTCCCGTTATCTTTACTTATTATAGACACCATTTGCTCACGATTACTTTCTGAGCTTTCTATTTGTATGGAATTTGAATATGCTATATTGCTTTCTTGGAAAGCTTTTGCATATCCTGAATTCTTCTTGATGAATCTAACGGTGGCAGTTATCTCTTTTTTTGAAATACCGGAGCCTGGAATCCGAGTCTCACCATTGTAAAAATAGGTTTCAAATGTCTTTACGACATAAACCTTGTTATCATTCTTTGCGTCATTACCTATAATCTTTCCATTATGCCAAAAGTCAGCCGCTCCATTTATATCTATAAAGTTTATAGGGCTGCTATGGCAGAATGAATACGGACTGATGCCGTAATACTTCTCGGACAGCGGGTCGGAGGTTGTCCAGCGAGCAATAGTCGGGTTGTACATCCTGGCACCGAAGTCGAGTAACGGTATGTTTGCATATAGGAAGGACTGGGACTCCTTGCCGGAGAAGTGCCAGCGGTTCGGAGAGGTAACTGTGACTGTGATTCTACTAGACTTGTCAACCATCGAAGCAATTGTTGTCTCTGTGTCTTTTGGGATTTCTACAATGAATGCGGAACTCTGCAATATTATCATTGGGCTATGAGCGAGTTTATTACAGTGTCCAAACACTCGATATTCTTGTCGTTTGTAAATTCCACCCGCAAACTGTCCCCATTTATAACATAAATTCTCAGGTAAGGTATTATACCCCCAGCCACATCCATGTAACTGCAATATCGGTCAATATATAATTTATAATCCAAACTATCTATAAACTGGCTGTCCAAGAATCGATCTAGCGGAATGTGTCCGTGACTGTTTACTGCGACCAAGGTCTTGTTGACATATTTGGCACCAATATCTTCTCTATCATTAAAAAATATCTTCCCCATTCCTATGCTCATAGGTGGGGCTACACCATGTCGACCGGCAAAACTTATGATTGTATCCTTATTGTTGACAATAAATGAAACAGTTATAACATCTCTGGAATGAATTGAATCCTGAACTCTGTGATATTTTTTACCCGGCAATGCAAGGATAAAGAAATCACTGGTATCAACCAATTCAAAAAAACTTTCCAAAGAGTCTTCCAAAGAGTCTTGAAGTCTGTCGGATTTGAAGATTCTTTCTAATTTCGAACAGCTATCTCTTATGTCGATAATTCTATTTACCTCTGAATGACGAGCTGGGTTGCCGCACATCTGAAGGCAACCGATCATAGCCATAACTACGAATACTGAGTAGAGTTTCATTATTTATTATTTAACGTTCCAAAATAAAAACTTTTGTAACTTCTGATGGGTCTAATAAAGGAGGCGTTATAATACCCAACATAATATAGTCTACTTGAGTTAGGAAAATAGACATAACTTTTTCTGGTTATTCGCCATTCTGTTCCACATCATCAATTACATTTCTTTGATCAGTATTATAGTAGTTTGTGCCATATCCCATAGAACTGATTTCATTACCGATGTCTATGCCAGGATGAGAATGAACCGTGGCATTAGGCTTATTCTTGGCATAATCCTCCCACGAAGACGCACTATATGAATTATGCCCTGTTCCAATTGTGTATGTGTCACCGTTGCGGTGAACAGCCCACTCGACTTTTGTTTTGTCCGATGCGAATTTGAACACCTTGAATATGTCATTGATTCCGGTCTTTGAGGTATGGCTGCTTACCTTCGCCCCTCCATCCACCTTGGCCTCTGTTTTGGTCAGATCGTCAAGGATGCTCCGGTCAGAGACCGAGACATAGTCATCCGACCAAACTCCATTATTATTCACATAATAAAGCCGGTGGTCATCACTTTCCCTTGTCCATACCACATTACCTCTTTCATCTATGGTCATAATGATTCTACGTATGCGTTTTCATTTACCAAAAGACCTCCTGCAGATTTTTTACCGTATCTAAATATTCAACCTTTTTCTCGTTAGAAAATACCAATTCCAGATTTTCTCCATTATAAACATATTCCTTAAAAAACGGAAGAACATTCCCATTATAGTCGGGTGATCTCACAATTATTGAATCATATTGTTCCAAGCTCAATCCGCTCAAAAACAAGCTGTCAAAGACAGAATCAACAACTATGCTACCATAGGAATTGACCGCAACCATCATATTATTGACACGCTTTGCACCGACTGCGATATCTTTGATAAATATCTTGTGAATTTTGTGGCTTGCCGGAAAACCTATAAAGCCATCAATTCCTCCATAAAAATTTATAATTGTGTCATTATCGTTTGTGAAACAGCATAATGTGACCACATTATAAGAATGATCCGACTTTGTGTAACGGCAATATTTTCCTGGAGATTTAGAAATAACATAATAATCAGATGTGTCAACCAACCTCAAAAAGTTCATCAAAGAGTCTTGAAGCCTGTCGGAAATGAATACCCTTTCAATCGAGGAACTGTCCTTGTCATTGGCATCATCTCTTGCCTCAGAATTGCGGATAGGATTACCGCACATCTGGCAACATAGCACTACCCATAGTAGCAATAATAATGATTCTCTCATCTTTCTATTTTTTGTTTAATACGCCGAAATAAAAACTTTTATAACTCCTTACATTCTTAATGAATATAGCATTATTATATCCAACATTATACAATCTGCCCGAATTCGGGAAATACACATAATTCTTTCGAGATTTAATTCCATTTTGGTTAATATCCCTCTTTACTTTATTTTTGTCGTTATCATATTGAGTAGCCCCATATCCCATAGAATACGTTTCGTCATCCACTATTGCATTTATTCCCGGATGGGAGTGCAATGTGGCATTAGGCTTATCTTTGGTATAATCCTCCCACGAAGACGCACTATATGAATTATGTCCTGTTCCAATTGTGTATGTGTCACCGTTACGATGAACAGCCCACTCGACTTTTGTTTTGTCCGATGCGAATTTGAACACCTTGAATATGTCATTGATTCCGGTCTTTGAGGTATGGCTGCTTACCTTCGCCCCTCCATCCACCTTGGCCTCTGTTTTGGTCAGATCGTCAAGGATGCTCCGGTCAGAGACCGAGACATAGTCATCAGACAATAGGCCATCATTATTCATATAATAAAGCCGGTGGTCATCACTTTCCTTTACCCATACCACATTTCCCTTTTCGTCCATAGTCCATATATCCATTCCATTAGGGTCAATGATACTTATTGGATTTCCGAGGCAGTAGACATACGGGCTGATGCCGTAATACTTCTCGGACATAGGGTCGGAGGTTGTCCAGCGAGCAATAGTCGGGTTGTACATCCTGGCGCCGAAGTCGAGTAACGATATGTTTGCATATAGGAAGGACTGGGACTCCTTGCCGGAGAAGAGCCAGCGATTCGGAGAGGTTGCGGATTGAGAGGTCGCTTCGACAGGCTCTGCGACCGGTGGAGGTGTGATCCGCTTGCCGAACGGATAGTAGTCGTTCGTCTCGACGACCGCTCCTGTGTCACCGTCGATGACGGAGCGGACACTGCCGAGGTGGTCGCGGAGATAGTGCTGAACCTTATAGGTTGGCGAACCATCAGCGGAGGTCTCACGTACTATCCTGCCGGCGGAGGTCAGGGCGCAGTCAAGGGTTACAACCGGAGAGTCTGATTGACCTGCGGTCTGGGTGTATATCAGGGAACCTCTGTACTGGTAGCCGTTGCCGCCGCCGTCCAACGCACGCAGTTTTGAACCGTCAGCAAGATATTCATATTCAGCCAGCGTCGTCCCGCCGGATGAGATGCGCCTTGTCAGGTTCTGCTCATTATACACGATGTCGAGCCCGGAGAGACCTTCATGGGTCATGTTGCCGTTCGCGTCGTGAGTGTACTGGCCTCCGCCACCGGACGCGCCGGTGTTGGAGATGCCACTCAACAGGTTGCCGTCGTACGAATACGCCAACCTCTCCTCTGGGGTTGCAGCGTTCCCCCCGTATCTGGTCAAGGTCAAGGCATTACTGTTCCTGTCATAAGTGATGGACCTTTCACTGAATGAGTTAGTTTGCGCGCCACCGACAAATCTCCGCGCGTCCGTCAGACGGCCAACGCCATCGTATGACAACGACCAGGCGTTTGTCTCAGTTCCCGCACCGTGATTCCATTCCCACTCGGAAATGCCCCCATTATACTTCGGGACGGATCCAAGTGTCGGCTCATGATACCGGAGCGACATATTGAACACACTGGAATTCAATCCGGTCAACTGGTCACGAATATTATAGGACAGGGTCTCAGTCAATGCTGACGGGTTAGCCTCTGTACCATATATCCGCCCTGTCATCCGGCCTATCTCATCATACCCATAGGACACGGACTGCGACCTGCCGTTCAGCGATGTCGTCTCCGAGACCAGTCTCTCCTGTCCGTCATAAGACCTCACTGTGACCAGCGAATCAATGCGGCCATCTGGAAGCGCGACCGTTTCCCTTGTCCTAGACGGCTTGCCCGTGAAAGTAAGGAACTGATGAATATGTCCGTCTCCGCCAAGCGCCTCCTTGCGGTGGCTCTGGATCAGGCGGCCTTGGTAGTCGTAATAGAATGACGATACCGTCTTGGACATCGGGTCGGCCAGAGAATAGACGGCGGTGCCTGTCAGAAGCCCTTTGCACCTGTCAGATCCGACGACAGGTGTCCCGTAGTTGGACAGCGTGTCACACTCCAGGACGCGCCTTGCGTCAGACGGGACGAGGTCGTCCATGAACGAGTGGTCGTCATAATAGCTGACGGACAGGGGTTTGCAGTCGGACGGAACTGGGGTGTTGACCGAATATCCGCCGAGCGGGGAGGCTCCGTCATACGTGGCCACAACCGGCACGGCAGGAGACGGGGCCAGAGCCGAAGGCCAGACACCGCTTACCGCGTCACGGCCCAGGGCGTCACGGAACGAGAACATCCACTTTCCTCTCTTCCTCATCTCTCCGTCTTGAGAAAATATAGGCACATCGCCCTTGTCGTACCTGTAAAGGATGGGAGCACAGCCAGGCAGCCTCTTGCTGACGCACCGGCCTTTGCCGTCATACTTGTAGACATAGGCCTGCGCAGACAACGGAGACGAGGAATCACCGAACATCCCTGATGAAGACATCACGGCTGAAGCCTCCGGTGTTAGTACATACCTGAGCAGTCCCAGGTCATCATACACGTAATAGGTGTCCTGGTACCGTTCTCCATCAACCGTCCTATCCAGAGTCTTACGTCCGAGCCTGTCAGTGAACGTCAACGTGACGTTTCCGTCCTCATCGGTCTTTTTCTCAACCCTGAGGTTTCCGGAAGGCAGGGTCCCGACGCAGGTCAAGGATGTGTCGGATTCCACAAGATACCCCGAACACGAGAGAAGTCCCGAGCCATCGTTCACCAGATACGAGGCCCTCACCGACTTCCCTCTCGTGTGCCATGGGGAGCCGGGGCCGTACTCTTCCGTCACGCGGTCAAGGGGCGAGGTCTCGTATAGCGTCTTGGAAAATGCGTACGGATCCCAGCCGTAGATGGCGTTGGCCGACTTGGCCGCCGACGGGTCTGCATAGGCTCCTGTCGATGTCGTCATCGGAACAGGACAGAACTTTCTGTACGGCCTGCCGAAATCATCATATTCGCTCAAAAGGACTATGTCCTTGCCGGCAGGGGAAGCCGCTGTCATCACCGTCTCAACCGGCCGGCCAAGGAGATCGTGATAGGTGTTGGTCTCCTTGAAGGATGCCGCATCGGCGCTTAGGTAGTCTCTTGCCCGGATGCGGTTGCCGCCGGCTGATGGCCCGTAGCTATAGGAATAGGATGAGAGAAGCTCTTTCTCGTGCGTTGTTCCGTTCCTCACAAATGTCCGACAGAGTCTGCCGAGGCCGTCATATTCATAATCAAATATACTACCTGACTGACTCTTAAGATACGACAAGCCAACCAAAGGTTTGTATTCATAAGTGTTGACAAACATATCCGGCACGTCCCTGCATTTCAACCTGAATGAGACCAGCTTCTTTCGGATCTGCGTAAAGTCGCCGCCATTGAGGCCGGACGTGTCAACCTTATCCTTGACACAGTCCCAGTCACTGCCCTCCACCATGGCCACAGGGTAATACCCATTGTATCCCCACAGATAGACCGTCTTCCTGCCGTCAGTGTCCTCTGTCTCAAGAGGATTCCCCCTGCGGTCATATTCATTGAACAGGATCCTCCGCTCGGAGGTGCCAGTGCCGCGGATCGTAAGGGACCTGGCCGAGGGGGCGAAGAACGTCCCCGATGCGCAAGGATAGGATCCATAGCTTGTGGAAAGGGTTGTAAGCAGGTTCGCGCCATCGGCCGAGTTCTTATAGACATTCGTCTCGACCGGAATCCCGGTCATTCCAGCGGACACCATAGCCGGAAAGGCGCCGCCGGCCTTGTCCTGCGGGTAGGAGTAGGCGGTCACCTTCCTGTCGAGGCCGGGAAGCCCTACATCCTCAGTCTTCGTGACCACGTTGCCATAGGTGTCGTAGGTGTACGACGTGGTCTTGGTCAGCGTGCCGTTGGTCTCAACGGCCCTCTCAGTCGCGGACGACAGAAGCCGCCGCCCCTGGCTTATGGTGGTGGTCAGACACAGTATCTTTTTGTTCTCCTCGGGAACCGAGGACTCGTCGACTCCGTAGACCCTGCCGGACTTGTAGACCTGGCGGCGCTTGACGGCGGTCGCGTCCGTGCCGTAGTCGAGCTCGGTCGAGTGGCTCCAGTCTGTCCCGCTGACCTTGCGCAGGGCACCGCCATCAATGGCATAGGAGGTCTCCGAGGTCTTCGCGCCAGATGTCCATTCCTTGCGGTTGTCGTGGACAAGGCTGGTGCCATGGGTCTTCATCGGATGCGACGAGGCGATGTCAAACGAGTGCGTGACGGTGCCTGACATATCCGATCCGGCAGAGTCACTGGACCTGCTCTCGAACACATACGGGTAGCTCACGCTTGATCCGTCACTCGACAGGAGTCCGACCAAGGTGTTGTCCGTCCACACGCGCTCCTTGTAGGTCGCGAGGACGGAAGGCAGGCTCCCGCCATATTCGGTGCAGACCGTCTCCCTATAGTAGATCTCGTTGGTGTCCGCCGGGTATGAGGACGGCGCCGGGATGACTGTGCGGACTCCTCCTCCATTAACGGTGGACGGATAGGTGCTGTAGCGGAAGTTGCGGTACATAACCCTCCCGTCACCGGCCATGTCGCGGATCTGCCTTATCCGCAGGCCGCCGGCCATGCGCGGAGCCCCGTCGTCATCGATGTAGCGGTGCGCCTCATAGCTGAACTCGGTCCGCCCTCCGGTCGGATAGGTCACCGATGTCAGGATTCCGGCCTGCATCGCCTCCTCGTCAGGGCTGCGGTCTCCGCCGGGGATGGTGAGTGTCACCGTCTGGCTGGCGGAGGGGAAGTTGTTCACCGTCACGTCTGTCCTCACCGTGGGCACCAATGTGGCGTTGTCCTTGGCGTTATAGTACCCCCATCGGTCTACGGAGCGGGTGTCCCTCGGCGGGGGAGCGCCGTTGTAGGTGAAGGAATATGTCTCCGCCTCCCCGCCGTCGGGGGACTCGATCCTAACCGACTCAAGCCTGAGGGAGAAGAAGTCCCTCATGTAGGTCTGATTGAATATGATCCTTCTGACCAGACCTCCGGACAAATCATAGATCTCGATGGATTCCAGCCCCTTGTCCATCTCGGAGTTCATGTTGAACAACACGTGGCCGGCACTGAAGTTGATCCTCCTGACGTACGAGTTGTACTGCGTCATGTCCTGCCTGGCCGGCATCGGGAAGGTGTAGCCCGTTGGGTACATGACCGTTCCAAGGTTCGCCTCGACAAGGCCGCCTTCGGCGCTGTCGTACCGGTAGATCTTGCTGTCGAAGCTCTGGTGCGTGGACACGTTGACAAGCGGGATGGTGCAGGCGGAATGTCCGGTGTAATTGTCAAGGATTGTCAGGGCGTCCGCGAACCTGGAGCAGAACACCTCCGTCACGTTTGAGCCGTACTCGAAGGTCACGGCCCTGCCGGTCGTGGCCGAGCGGATCTCGCGTATCTTCCACGATGTCCTCACGTCAAGAGCGGAGCCGCCGAACATGTGCGTGACATAGTCGCCGAAGGAACGTTCCGGGCCTCCGAAACTGTAGGCGGTCCCTTGTCCGTCGGTGATCCTGAACCCGGTCATGGCACTGCCGCCCGTCGGCGTCACCTTGACGTTGTCGCGTGGAATTGTCACGGGAGTGATCGACCCGTCGGTTCCGCGCCGGAGGTACATCCTGCCACCCCCGCCCGGAAGAGCGTAGCTGAACTCGTCCAGATCAACGTCAACCGCCTGTGTGTAGATGGCGTTCAGCTGCTCGTAGGTCGGTGAGCCGGAAAGAGCGATCGACGCGTTGTAGTTGATCTCGTCCGCCACCCCGTTGATCGTCCGCGACAGCGACGGACCCGTCGTGAGGCTCCAGCCGTCACCCAGCCAATGGCTCGAACGCATGTTCGGCTTGAGTCCCGACGCATGGTAGCTCAGCGTTATCGGGATCCGGATGTCGCCGTCCACTATCTCGTAGAGCGGGATGCTCGTCTGCACGAGGCCGTTGCTCAGATTCACCGGGTAGCTGATGTATGTGGCCAGCTTAGAAGCCTCGGGGGAAGGGGGGATCACGTTTGGACGCTCAAGCTCCGGCAGCTGCGCATGGAGCGGCAGGCTGACGAGTGCCAGCAGCACGGCGATGATGGGAATGGCTTTTTTCATGACTTCGGTTTTTGGGGTTATATATACATGGTTAATTTACCGCTCGCAAGATACGAATTGTTTTGAAACAATACTTTTAAAAAGGATAATTATTTCAGGTTATTTGTCTTGACACAGAAAGCCACTTGCAGTAGAGCCGGATGGTCAAGGGACTTCGGACGGCGTAGCCGCCCGTGGCTTCGTGAACGGGAGGGGCCCGCGCCGAAGGCGTGGGAGGGATAGCACCGACAGGTGCGTACCGGGCCGAAGTCCCTTGACCATCCGGCTCCAAAAGCGCTTGTCTGCTACAACGTCCCCCCCCAAAAAGACCCCAAATCGCTAACACAGCGGCCTGGTTCAGGTGGTCTTGCGGTAGCTCAGGACAGCCCAGGTGGTCGTGAACGCGCCCAGACAGGCAAGGCTCAGCAAGTCCGGCCACGTGTCCGCCAGCGTGCAGCCCTTCAGGACAATCGAGCGCATCGCGTCGGCGAAGTAGCGCAGCGGATTGGCATAGGTGATCGCCCGCGCCCATCCCGGCATCGACTGGATGGGTGTGAATATTCCGCTCATCAGCATGAACACCATACTGAAGAACCAGATGACGAACATGGCCTGGCGGGCATTGTCGCTGTAGTTGGAGATCAGCAGACCGAAAGAAGCCATGACTACGATGTGGGCGAATGTGAAGATCACGATGTCCAGCAGGCTTCCCCGGCAGCCATAGCCGAACACGGCATACGACAGGCCAAGACAGGAGAAGACCATGAAGAACGCCACGGCCACATAAGGGATCATCTTGCAGAGGATGAAGGCGGTCTTGCTCACCGGAGTCACGTTGATCTGCTCGATGGTGCCGCGTTCCTTCTCCGAGACGATGTTCAAGGCAGGCAGGAAGCCGCACATCATCGTGATGGCGATCACGATAAGCGCCGGGATCATGAAAGTCTTGTAGTCAAGGGACGGGTTGTAGAGATAGTTTTCCCGGGTGTCGAAACGGGTTCCGGCTGCACCGCCCTGGGATTTCGTCCCCGAAACCGAGGCTACATATTCAGTGACAAAGGCGTTGAGGTACTGGGAGCCGATGCTTCCTCTGGTGCCGTTGACGGTGTTGACCTTGATCCCGACGGGAAGCGGGTCGTTGGTGTCTCTGTCCGACTCAAGGTAGCGGGCGAATCCGGAGGAGATGGTCAGGATGGCGTCAGCGCCGCCGCGGTCCATGACAGTCTGCGCGTCTGACGGAGACTCGGTTACCTCCCGGATCTTGAAATAGCCGGACGAGGCGCATTTCTCCGTAAGCAAGGCAGACTGGTCAGACTGGTCGCTGTCCACGATCACCAGACTAAAATTCCGCACCTCCATGTTCGCCGCGAAAGGAAAGACCAGAATGATCAAAAACGGGAAACAGAAAACCATTCTCGGCATTCCAGGATCCCTTAGGAATTGCTTGAACTCCTTCTTCAACAGATACTTCCAAACTTTCATCTCACAACCTTGTCTTGAAATTCTTGATACTTACAACCAACAGAAAGACCATCATGCCGGTCAGGACGGCGAACTCCTTGGCGACCGCCTCAAGGCCGGCTCCCTGGATCATTATCTTCTTCACCATGATGATGAACCACTTGGCAGGGATGATGTCGGAGAGCATCTGAAGAGCGACCGGCATGCTCTCGCACGGGAATATGATGCCGGACAGCATCATGGTCGGCATTGTCAGTCCCATACCGCACAGCAGCATCGCTGTCTGCTGTGTCTTGGAGATGACTGACACAAGCAGTCCGAGTCCCAGTGACGAACCGACGAAAACGAGCGACACCAGGGACAGGAGCGTCAGGCTGCCATGGATCGGCACCCCCATGACAAAGTGGGCCAGAAGCAGGACGCTGACGAAATTGACGACCGACAGGGCAAGGTACGGAATCATCTTGGAAAGGATTATCCAGAACGGCTTGACCGGAGACACAAGGAGCAGCTCAAGCGTGCCGGTCTCCTTCTCCTTCACGATGGACACCGCCGTCATCATCGAGCAGATCAGCATCAGGATCAAGCCCATGACTCCCGGCACGAAATTGTAGGACGAGTTCATGGCCGGATTGTACATCAGCTGGACATTCGGCCTCATCGAAGCCTTATGCTTCCCGGCAAGGCTCTCAGACAATGCCAGTTCCTCGCTTTGAAGCACTCCCTTGATGTAGCTGGTGACCACCTGGGCGGTGTTCGGATCGGAGCCGTCGCTCACAATGCGGACGCAGGCCTTACCTTCCGAGCCGGCCTTGCCGTCAAAGTCCGTACCGAAGCAGAGCGCCGCGGCAGCCTTGCCTTTGCGGATCCTGTCCCGGGCCGGAGCGAAAGATCCGTGGATCTCGCCGACGGCGAGGTACTTGTTGCCCTCGATCCTGCTTATGACACTGCGTGCCAAAGGGTCACAGGCATCCCCGACCACATCGACGACGGCGTTGCTGACATCCGTGCTTATCGCGAAGCCGAACAGGATGATCTGCACCACCGGCATCACCAGAACGATCAGGGTGGTCCGGAGATCCCTGAATATGTGTCTGAACTCTTTCTGTATGAACGCTATTATCTCTCTCATGCCTCTCTCATGCCTCTCTCTCGGCCTTTCCGGCGATTTTTGTGAACACCTCATCCATGTCCTTGGCCCCGTAACGCTCCTTCAGGGCTGCCGGGGAATCCAGCGCCTCGATGCGCCCGTCCACCATCACGGAGACTCTGTCACAGTATTCAGCCTCATCCATGTAGTGCGTCGTGACAAAGACGGTGACACCATTGGAGGCTGCCTTGTAGATCATTTCCCAGAAGTTCCTTCTCGTCACGGGATCCACACCGCCCGTCGGCTCGTCAAGAAACACTATCTCGGGATCATGCACCATCGCTATGCTGAAAGCGAGCTTCTGCTTCCATCCGAGCGGCATGTCCCTAACGAAGGAGTTACGGACATTCTCCATCGACAGAGCCTTCAGCATCTGGTCTGTCTTCTGAGCGATCCGCTTGTTGTCAAGCCCATAGATGCCAGCGAAAAGCTCGATGTTCTCCCACACCTTCAGGTCGGGATAGAGGGAGAACTTCTGGCTCATGTAGCCGATGTGCCGCTTGATCTTCTCCTGCTCGTTGACGATGCTGTACCCCGCGACATCGCCCTGTCCGGATGTCGGACGGCTCAATCCGCAGAGAATGCGCATCGCCGTGGTCTTGCCGGCCCCGTTCGCACCCAGAAAACCGAATATCTCCCCCTTGCACACATCAAAGGAGATGTCATCCACCGCGGTGAAATCCCCGAACTTTTTGACCAGATGGGAGATACGCACAGTCTTTATGTCCTTGTCCATAACGTCAGGCAATTTAGGAATATTCAAAATAAACTTTCTGTCAAACTCATTTTTCCGCACCGGAGGAGCCTTCCGCGGCGGAAGAGGAAAGCCGGATGAAGCAGTCCTCGATCCCCGGAGTCATCCTCCGCACGTCGCAACCTTCGATTCCGGCACACCGAAGAGCCTCGGCGAGTCCGGTCTCATCCGGCCCGTCGTCGGTGACAGACACGTGGCACGCGCTGCCGAACGAACTGCAATCCAGCACTCCCCTCACACCGCGCAGAGCGCCGAGCGTCTGGAACATGTTGCCACCGCTCACTGAATATATCCGGTTCGGGTATCGGGAAATGATCTCCTCCGGACTGCCGAGCCCGATGACACTGCCGTCAAGAATCATGGCGATGCGGTCACAAAGACTGGCCTCGTCCATGTAAGGAGTCGAGACCACTATCGTCACGCCCCTGTCCCTGATCTTTTTGAGCATAGCCCAGAACTCCTTGCGGCTCACGGCGTCGACACCGGTGGTCGGCTCGTCAAGGAACAGCACCTCGGGATCGTGGACAAGGGCGCAGCAAAGCGCCAGCTTCTGCTTCATTCCGCCGGAAAGAGCGCTCGCCTTGCGGTCCTTGAACATCTCGATCTGTGAATATATTCCCTTGATGGTCTCGTAGTTCTCCTCGATGGTCGTACCGAACATCGTGGCGTGGAACTTCAGGTTCTCCTCGACGGTAAGATCCTGATACAAGGCAAAATGCCCTGGCATATAGCCGATCCTTCCCCTTATCTCGCGATAGTCACGCACCACGTCCAGTCCGATCACCGTCGCGGAACCGGAGTCAGGGAGGGTCAGGGTGGTCAGGATCCTGAACAGGGTGGTCTTCCCCGCTCCGTCAGGGCCGATGAGGCCGAACAACTCACCTTTCCGGATGTTGAAGCTTATGTCCCTCAAGGCTTTGACCGACTTGTAGGACTTGCTTACATCTTTAATCTCTATCGCAGTGTCTCTGTCCATGGCTACCTCCTCACATAGGCGTACATTCCAAGACGAAGGGTTCCGTCATTCGGCACGGCCACTTTGACGGCATAGACCAGATCCGCCCGCTCGTCACGGGTCTGGATGTTCTTAGGGGTGAACTCCGACTGTTCGGAGATCCAGATCACACGTCCCTGGATGCGCTTCGGAGAAGCGGTCCCGTCATCCGGAATCACAGTCACAGTGTCGTTCAGCTTCAAGCCGGACAACTGCGCCGAGGAGAAATACGCCCTGACGTACATCTGATCCAGGTCGGCGACCTTGAAGAGCGGCTTGCCGAGGGTGACGAACTCACCGGTCTCGGCGTAGCGTGTCAGCACAGTCCCGGAGACCGGAGCGACGATGCGGCATTTCGCGAGCTGATCCTCAAGCCTGGCGAGCTGGATCTCATAGCCATGGACCTCGGATCTCACGGAAGAGTTGCCACGCTCCCAGCTCTGGGTCTGTGCGGCGATCTGCGCCTTGAGGACGGCGATCTTGTCCGTGAGGTCATCCACCTGCTTGCGGGTGGTGGCGTTGCCTTCCAACAGTTTGGAGTACCTTTCGTACTCACTCTGAAGGTTTCCCAGCTGGCTGAGGTTCGGCTGGCCTTGCTTCTTGATGTCCACCAGCCTGGACGACGATCCGGCGATGCGCTCGCGCAGCTCCATTATCTGGAGGTAGGTCTGGACAGAGTCCAAGGCTCCGAGGAGCTGTCCCGCCGTCACCACCTCGCCTTCCTCCACAGCCAGGGACAGGACACGTCCGGCATTCTCGGCGGACACGGTCACCTGAGTGGCGTCAACCTGACCGCATGCGTCATATTCAATGTTCTTTCCACATCCTGCGGCGACCAGGGCCAACGCCGCGAAAACAAGTCTGCTTTTCATATTCATAATCTTTGTCATTGTACTCCAAGTGTTTGCCGCAGGTCAAGCAAGTCCATGATGTAGGTCACCTTGTGGACATTGTAGCTAAGGCGCGCCTTGAACTCCTCGTCCAGCAGGGAAAGATAGTCGTTGACCGCGATCACACCCTCCTTGTACTGCCTCTCACCCGTCTCCCTGATGCTGCCGCGGAGGGAGATTATCTCCTCGTCGCGCCTGAGGACATCCTCGTCCTTCTCCACCTGACTCCGTTTCTGGACCGCCTCCATCGAGGTGTTAAGCATGAAGGACTCGCGTGTCAGCTCAAGCCTGCGAAGATCCGAGTCCGACTTGCGCCGGTCGTTCCTGAGTGTGTAGAGCGCTCCGAAATCCCACTGGAGCCTGACACCGGCCACGAAGTACGGATCGAAACTGCCGGAGAGCATGTTCAGTCCCGGACGGCCGTAGCCAGCCTGCAGGTTGAGGTTCAGACGCGGCCACAAAGAAGTGTTGAGCTGATCCTTCTGCGCCTGCAGCTGCACCGCCTGGGCATCATAGAGGGCAAGCTCGGGACGCTTGATCTCCATCGCCAGGTTGCTTTCCGGCTCCGGCTCGACAAGGGTCAGACCCGTCATGTCCTGCCCGGTAAGCAGACCCAGCATCCGCAGATAGGCCTTCCGGTCCGTCTCCAGGGCGGCCTGCTGCTGCTCGCAGGTAAGGATGTTCACCCGGATCTGGTCGAGATCCGATGGCCCGGCCATGCCGCCGTCCACCAATGTCTGTACCTCTTTCTGATTGCGGGAGAGGTTGGACACCAGCACGTTGTTCAGCTCTATCTGCTTGTCCAGCAAGATGATGCCAAGGTAGATCGACTGCACCTTCGAACGGATGGAGTACATGTTGACATCCAATTGCCTACGCTTTACCTCGGCTCCCGCCTTGATCTGACGGCCTTTGGCCGCGGTCGCTCCTCCGTCCCAGATCTGCTGGGTGAGGTCGGCGGTCACTCCGTACTGGTCATGCGGAATGTCAAACTCGAAGCCCGGCATGTCAAAAGGCATCTCGACCACATCGGACTGCCAGGTCGCCTTGGCGGAAATGTTCAGCCGCGGCACCCAGGCAAGCGAGGCGTTCTTAAGATCATAACCCTGACAGGCGTCGATCAGCCCCTTCTCCTTGATCTGAGGATAGTTCTCGTAGGCCATCCTGACACATTGGTCAAGAGTGGTCTGTGAATACGCCTGTACGCAGACCAGCAACGCCAGAGCGAGTGTTTTCCATTTTAACGTCTTCATATTCATAGGATTGTCACATTATCACTTGAACAGGCGGCAGACAATCAGTTCCACAGCTTCCTTTTTGCGCACCTCCAGGTACTCCGCCCTGAGAGTGCCTTCCACTCCCAGCACATTGCTGACGAGCGGATCAAAGAAGAACGGAGCCGCACACACACTCACGATGTCGCCGATCAGTTCCTCGAACGTGATGTTCCGGATCCTCCCGTTCACGACTTCCGACTCCGTTCTTTTCCTGTGGGTGTCCAAGGCGGAGGACATGTAGTTTCCGATCTTTGACACATAGCTTTCCATCAGGTCAGGGCGCTCCTTCGCGACCTCAAGCAGCAGCGACAGCTGCCCGCTGTGGGCGCTGAAGAAGTCGAAGCAGATCTCCGTCGTCTTCCTGATAAGGTCGGGCTGGAATATGTCCGTCACCATTATCGACTTGAGACTCTGTAGGATCTCCTCCAAATAGGCATCAAACACCTTCAGGAATATCTGATCCTTCGTCCTGAAATAGTAGTGCAGCATGGCATGGGTGACACCGGCCTGTGCCGCTATCAGCGTCGTGGTGGCGCCTTTGAATCCTTTCTCGGCGAAAAGTTTCTCCGCCGCCTTCAGGATGTCCTGTTCCTTGTTTTCTTTTTTTGACATTGCCTTTGGATTAACAGTATTGTTTAACATGACTGTTAACACAGCAAAGATAGTGTTGTTTCTCAAACAATCAAAGATATTCCTGAAATATTTTCAAAAACGTTGCAATTCTCAAAAAATGGCTATCTTTACCTTATGAATAAGAGAAAGCACATCATCACCGTTGCCGCCGTCCTGGCGGCTGTTTCTATGAATATGACCGCTCAGCCGGCCCAAAGAACCCTCTGGAACGATGGATGGACGTTCACCAAGGACGGGGAAAGCCGTGTCCTTGACCTGCCTCACGACTGGGGTGTGGACGGGCCGTTCGTGCAGGAGTACCCCGGGGAGACCGGGAAACTGGCATGGTGGGGCAAGGCGGAATATTCAAAGAATCTTTCCGTGACGGCGAAAGACCTGAGGTCGGGAAAGCGGTTCCTCCTCGATTTCGGCGGAGCGATGTCCTATGCCAAGGTCTTCTGCAACGGGAAGGCCGTCACCGAATGGCCGTACGGGTACGCCTCGTTCCGCGCGGATCTGACTCCGTTCGTCAAGGAGGGGGACAATCTGGTCAAGGTCACGCTGGACAATCCCGGGGAGTCCAGCAGATGGTACCCCGGAGGAGGAATCTACCGGAACGTGTACCTGACGAAAGCCGGCCCCGCGGGCGTGGCGCAGTGGGGGACGTTCGTCTCGACGAAAGGAAATGATGTCAGCATCGGGATCACGCTCCGGAACGCCGGGAAGGCCGTGGGAGGAACAGTGCGCACGGAGATCGTCAGGGTCATCAATCCGGGTTCTTCGGTCACCGGGCCGGCCGAGGTGATCGTGGACGGCAAAGCAAGGAAAGCCATAGTGACCAAACTGGACGCTGTCACGGACGGCGGCGAGGTCATCCAAAAGTTCACGCTGAAAGACGCGCGGTTCTGGAGTCCAGAGACACCTGAACTCTACCAAGCCGTCACAACCGTCACCACAAAAGGCGGAGGGAAGGACGTTTACCTGACCACATTCGGACTCAGAGACCTGGAGTACAAGGCCGACGGGCTGTACGTCAACGGGCAGAGGACATTCATCAAGGGAGTCTGCCTGCACCACGACGCCGGGGCGCTCGGAGCCGCCTGGAACGAGACGGCGTGGGTGAGAAGGCTGAACATGCTCAGACAAATGGGCTGCAACGCCATCCGCACATCCCACAATCCTCCGGCGTCGGAACTCCTCGACCTCTGCGACCGGATGGGATTCCTCGTGATGGACGAGCTGACAGACACTTGGACAATCCCGAAGAAAGAGAACGGCTACGCCAGACTGTTCGATGAGTGGGCGGACAAAGACCTGAAGGCCATGATCCACAGGGACCGCAACCATCCGTCAGTCATCATCTGGAGCATCGGCAACGAGACCGGTGAGCAAGGCTATCCGGAGAAATACGGCATCGCCTACCACCTCACGGAAGTGTGTCATACTGAGGATTCCACAAGACTTACAAGTTTCGGCAGCGACAATCCGTGGGCCAGCGGACAGGATTTTCGCAACACGATGGACATCTACGGATTCAACTACAAACCGCATCTCTACGGCAAGTTCCACGCGGCCAATCCGGGCAAACCGTTCCTCGGAAGCGAGACCGCATCGACCGTCAGTTCAAGAGGTGTGTACATATTCCCGCCAAGCGACAAGGAAGATGGCGCCTTGGACAATTTTCAGGTGTGCTCGTTCGACATGTTCACCGTTCCGTGGGGGCAGCTGCCTGACCAGGAGTGGGCGGAGGAGGACAGGAACCCTTCCTGCCTCGGGGAGTTCGTCTGGACCGGATTCGACTATCTCGGCGAGCCGACGCCTTTCAACGCCGACCTCACAATCCTGACAAACTTCCACGACGAGGAGGCCAAGGCCAGGGCAGAGAAGGAGCTGAAGGAGAAAGGAGCGATCGCCACTCCTTCCAGAAGCTCGTACTTCGGAATCATCGACCTCGCCGGCTTCCCGAAGGACAGGTACTGGCTCTACAAGTCCCGCTGGTCGTCAGAACCCGTCCTGCACCTGATGCCGCACTGGAACTGGCCGGGACGCGAGGGGAAGATCACTCCGGTGCAGGCCTACACGAACTGCGCCGAGGCGGAACTCTTCGTCAACGGCAAATCCTACGGTAAAAAGACAAAGGGGGACAAGGAATATCGTTTCCTTTGGGACAATGTTGTCTATGAGCCAGGCAATGTCAAGGTCATCGGACAAACAGTTGACGGACAGACGGTTGAAAGCATTGTCACCACCACCGGAAGCGCAACCAAAATCTTGATGGCTTGTGAATATGGCCGTGGCCCTTCAACGGACTTCGGAGGTGACTGCAAACCTGAGGGCAAACAGGAATATTCATCAGAAGACATTATATTCATAGATGTGAAAGTCGCTGACAAAGACGGGAATATGGTTCCGACCGCTTCCGACAAGATCAAGTTCAGCGTTTCGGGCGCGGGAGAGATCGTGGCCGTGGACGCCGGCGACGCGACCTGCCACACGCCATTCCATTCGGACGAGATCAAGGCGTTTGGCGGACTTGCAAGCGTCATCGTCAGGAGAGCCGGCACTGGAATATTCACGTTAAAGGCTGAAAGTGACGGGCTTGAGCCTTGTGAAATCACACTGTGACTGAACAAACATATTCATTAATATTTATGAGGAAAAATTTCGTACTTGCCTGCGCGGCGCTGCTCCTTTGCGCGCCGGGTTTCGCGCAGACGCAGAAAGCCAACTACGCCCTCGCCGAGAGATTCTCGGCCAAGAGGGTAAATCAGATGGTGTTCTCCACGCAGATCACCCCTAACTGGTTCAGGGACAGCGACAAGTTCTGGTACAGTTGGAGGACTCCGCAGGGAACCCGCTACTACATTGTGGATCCTGTCAAGGGCACCAGGACCGAGGTGTTCGACATGGACAGGCTCGCGATGCAGGTGACCGAGTTCGTCCGCTACCCGTTCGAGGCCAAGCATCTTCCTATCAGGGATTTGAGGTTGAAGGATGACAAGGTGTTCACTTTCAGCATCATCTCCGGCCTCAAGAACGACAGGGACACGACCTGTTTCCGCTACGAGATCGCCACCGCCAGGCTTGACACCGTGGCCAGGGAGAAGGACAAGTACCCTCGCTGGGCCTCCGTCGCCCCTAACGGTGAGTTCGGAGTCTTCGCCAAGGGTTCCAACCTTTGGGTGATGGACTCCACAAGCCTTCGCAAGGCGGCCAAGGACGAGAAGGACAGCACCATCGTGGAGCATCGTCTGACCACGGACGGCATACGCCAGTTCGGCTACGGCTACGGCAACTACTCCGGCGACACCGAGGCCGACTCCACCAAGAGGCACTATCCGGGCGAGCTTGTCTGGTCTCCGGACTCGAAACGTTTCGCCACGATGAAGTGGGACACAAGGAAACTCGATGATCTGTGGGTCATCAATTCTGTAAGTGACAAGCGCCCTAAACTGGAGTCCTACAAGTACCAGATGCCGGGAGAGCCGGGGCCGAAAGGCTATCTCTACATATTCACAATGAATGATGGACGCACCGGAGCTTCCGCAAGGCAGGTCAAGAGCCAGGCGTTCAAGGATCAGGAAGTATCGCTGCAGAGCGCGAGGAGAACCGCCAAGGACAACTATCTGGACTACTGGAAGAACGAGTGGCTTGGCGACAACACCGGGTTCTACATGGTGCGCCAGAGCCGTGACCTCAAGAGGCTTGATCTCTGCCGGGTGGACGTTGACTCCGACTCCACCAAGACCATCATCTCCGAAAGGGAAAGAACTTACGTGGAGTACCGCGCTCCGTTCCTGATCGGTGGCGGAAAGCAGATTCTCCACTGGTCCGAGCGCAACGGATGGGCGAACATCTACCTCTACAACAGCGACGGCACACTGGTCAGGAATCTGACCGAAGGGGCGTTCCATGTAGAGGACATCCTCGGGGTGAACGAGAAGGAGGGCTACATCCTGCTGAGCGCATGCGGAGTCAACAAGGACGAGAATCCTTACCAGATGCACACGTTCAGGGTTCCGCTCACGGGCGGCGCTCTCCAGCAGCTGGACATGAACGACATGGACGTGCTTTCGACGGCGAGCGACGACGCCAAGTTCTTTGTGGCCAACTATTCGAGAGTGGACTGGACACCTGCCGTGGCCCTGTTCTCGGCGACGGGCAAGCGGATCGCCGATCTGGAGACCGCCGACCTCAGCCTGCTGTTCGAGGCCGGCTACAAGTTCCCGGAAAGATTCAAGGTAAAGGCCGCAGACGGCGTCACCGACCTCTACGGAGCGATGTACAAGCCTTACGACTTCGACTCCACGAAGGTCTATCCGATCTGCGACTATGTTTATCCGGGCCCTCAGGTGGAGGCGAACAACATCTCCTGGAGCAAGGGCTTCACCCGCACCGACAGGCTCGCCCAGATCGGAATGATCGTGATCACGGTCGGCAACCGCGGCGGACACCCGAACCGCTCTAAGTGGTACCACAACTTCGGCTACGGCAACCTGCGCGACTATGGTCTTGAGGATCAGAAATATGCCATCCAGCAGCTCGGTGCGAGACATCCGTTCATCGATCTTGACAGGGTAGGCATCCACGGCCATTCGGGCGGCGGATTCATGAGCACGGCGGCCATTCTGAAATATCCTGATTTCTTCAAGGCGGCTGTCTCCTGCGCCGGCAACCACGACAACAGCATCTACAACCGCTGGTGGAGCGAGCAGCATCACGGTGTCCTGGAGAAGATCGACAAGGGCGACACGACCTTCGTCTACAGCATCCAGACCAATCCTGAGATCGCCTCCAACCTGAAAGGCCATCTGATGCTGGTGCACGGCGACATCGACAACAACGTCCACCCGGCCAACACCATCCGCGTGGTCAACGCCCTGATCCGCGCCAACAAGCGTTTCGACATGCTTATCCTCCCGGGCCAGCGCCACGGCTTCGGCGACATGAATGAATATTTCTTCTGGCGCCTTGCCGACTACTACGCCGAGTGGCTGATCGGTGACTCCGAACGCTGGAAGCCGGACATCACGCAGATGAACAACGACTAAGCCCGTCACCCAACCACCTCGACAGGCTCAGCGACCGGAATCCCTCTGGTCACTGAGCCTGTTCAATTTACAGCATTTATAACCCCGTCACCTCCGGGAACAATAATGCCCATAATTGCAGCCACAGAGTGCAACTCGGCACCCTTGGGGAACAATAACGCCTAAAACTGTTGCCACAGAGTGCAACTCGGCACCCTTGGGGAACAATAACGCCTAAAACTGTCGCCGGTGTTATTCTGAGCCGAGATGGCGGAGGAGCCTGGAGCGGAGGGAGCCTTTGCCGTAGCCGGTCCAGATGTCGATGACCTTGGCTTCCGGGGAGATCAGGACGAAATGCGGGATGCCGTTTGCCTGATAGGAGGCGGAAAGGCCCGCGCCCATAGGCTTGAATTCATTCCACTCGACACAATCCGACTTTTCCTCCTTCAAGACTATCTTCAAGACTTTTTTCCAGGTTTTCTCACCATCCACACTCAGTCGGACAAACGCCAGCCTGTCAGCGAACTCCCTTGCAAGCTCATTGCCCTCCGGAATGGATTCCATACACGGCCCGCAGCCCACACTCCAGAAATCCAGAAGGATGTACTTGCCGGAAAACTCGGACAGATGATGCACATTGCCGTCCGTGTCATAAAGGTCGCCGTCCACGAGACCGTCACCTACCCCGACAACCTTCCTCGGACTCAAGGTCGCGGAGATCACCTCTCCCTGCCTTGTCTTCAGATCATCCGGAGTAAGTCTGGAATAAAGCTCGTAGACCAGAGCCGAATCTGCCTTGCCGTAGCCGCCACTTAGCATCATGGCATGCAAAGCCAGCTCGTCAAGCCATTTCGTCGTGACAGGAGCCGTCCTCATATATTCAAGAACCTTATGGTTGGCGATGCTGTCCAGCGGCTTGCAAAGCCTTCTGAGCGAATCCACTTTCCTCCACGCGGCCCGTCTTTCCTCACCGCTGAGCCCCCTGAGTTCCCTCAACATGTCAGCCTCTTCAACGGCGTAGACCTGAGACTCTCTCTTTTCCGGAAACTGGACTGCCAGAAAATCATTCTCGGTCTTCTGCTCCGGAAGACGGCTCTTTACCCTCCACGTCAGCAGCAGGTTGTCATCACCCGTGACCGTGACCTTCACGCCCGGTTTCACCCAGACCGGGAGTATATTATTAGGGAAGCCCTTGCCGAACGAGCACAGCCCGAACTGAACCGATCCGCCTGAGATCGTGTCCCGGAATTCGAAACGACCGCCGATGACCGTATCCTGGGCCACGCGGACCGCCAACCGGCCATCGCTCCTCATAAGACTAATGACCGTGCTGTCGGGAATATTCCTGACCACTCCTTTGATAAGATACTCATCCACTCCTACTGCCTGCCTGGAGCAGCCCGCCGACACAACGATCGCGGCAATCGCCGCTACTGTTTTCAAAACTTTCATATTCATAAGGATTATTATTTCTTGTCCAAGGCGCTGAGGAAGAACTCTTTCTGCGGAGAGTCCGAAGCCGAGATGCGGCCTTTTAGGCGCCAGACACGGTTGTAGATCACGCTCTTGTCCTTGCCCATCAAGGCCGAGATTGTCGTACTGGAGAACCCGGCGGCGGTGAAGCAGAAAAGCAGGAAATCATCCTCTCTCCAGGACGGGAATTCGGCGCGGAGGCGGGTCATCACGCCATCCATCACCTGATCGAGCATATTCTCAAGACCCTTCTGAACTTTTTTATCACTGCGGAACCCCTCTACGATGGATTTGACCTCCTTGAGGATCTTCGGCTGGAGGTTGTCCGTACCCTCGTGGACATAGTACTGTTCGCAGAGACGCTCAAGGACATTAAAGCGGTCCATCTCCCTATGACCAGACTTGGAGACCGGCCTGGAGAGACGGGACTGAAGGTCTTCAGCGATATTCATGAATTTCTCTGTCTCAAGCCTTTCCGCCTCAAGCTTCCGCTTTGCCTCCGCCTTACGGACAAAGTAGACGGCGGCAGCGGCGGCAAGGGCGAGCAACGCTCCGAGAGCCAGCACCCAAAGCTTCAGACGGGCGGCCCGAAGCCTCACCATGCCAGCCTCGGCCTGTCCTTGAATATAGTCGCGCTGGCTTGCGGCCACGGTCTCCGAAAGAGCCTCCGACTGCGTTCTGTTGGCATATTCCAAGACCTTCTCCAAGGCCGCCAGGGCTTTAGCGGAGTCGCCGGAACGGGCCGCGATCTGGTACTCCCTGAAGTTCACGTCGGCGGTCTCGGCGGCAGTCTCGGCGGCGGAACGGGCTTCCGAAAGCCACTTCCGGGACTCGCCCGGCCTGCCAGCCACCGCATAGGCGTAGGCCAGAATACCCTTGTCGGCGCAGCTGAGCGGGAAAGACAGCTCGCCGGCGGCTCGTCCGAGAAGGTCGATGGCAAGCGCCGGATCCAGCGTGTCCCTGCTCATCGCAAGGGCGGCGTACGACTCAAGGCAGCGAGCCTCCAGAAGGGTGTCCCGCATCTCGTGGGCATCGAAAAGGACGCTTTTGAATATGCTCTCGGCAGCATCGTACCTTCCTAATCCGGATTCCGCCTGACCTATCTCCAACAAAGCCTGCTGGGATTCCCGCTGGAATCCGACCACCTTGTAGGCCTCCGCGGCGCGGGCAAGGTACATCATTTCGTCGGTGGAGTTCCCGGAGGCGTTGCACGTGCGGGCCATGTCCTGACATATTCTTGCCACCCGCAAGGTGTCCGCCGCCTTGACAGAATGCTCCAGAGCCTTCGTGTAGGTGACGATGGCTGCCGGGAAATCCCCGTCATTGAACTGGTTGCGCCCGAGGCAGTAGAGCGCCCTCCCCTTCCGGGAGTCATCACCCCGCCTCTCGAACCAGTCCGCCATCTTCCGCACATCCCTGGTCTCCAAGGTGTTGACATAGCCCATCCCGTTCTCCACCTCGTCCAGCGCCCTGTCCATCTGCCTGAACAGATCCGTGTCGCAAGAGGACAGGATCAGCAATAGCGCCGCGGCAATGACTGTGATGTTGGTTGTTTTCATCGGCCTACTCCACGTCCTTCCATCCCTGGGCGAGGATAGGATGCTCCAGACCGTCAGGGGCCACGAGGACGGTGCCTACTTCCGGCTGGGCAAGGTGGCCGATGATGTCAAATGTCTGGAAATCACGGCGGAACTTCTCGGCGGAAAGGATCGGGATCGTGAACAGTAGCCGGAAATCATCGCCTCCGTTCATGGCGGCGGAGATCGGGTCGATGTCCAGTTCCTTGCCGGAGGAAAAGCTGTTGCCCTCGAACGGAATCTTGTCGGCATAGATCTTCACCCCGAGACCGGACTCTCTGGCGAGCCTTTTCACCGCGTCAGAAAGGCCATGCGAGACAAGGTAGCCATTGGACGGATAGATCTGCGCCTCCTCCAGCCGGGAGACCACCGAAGCATTCAGCTCCGGCTTGAGATAGCTGCCGATCAGCATCTTGTACTTCTCCAAGTCCGGCTGCGCGGCATCATTCCTGTCGAAATCACGCTTGCCCCGCTCAAGAATCTGCTGACCCAGGAAGGCCGCTCCCAGACTCCCGGACACACAGACAAGATCCATGCTCCGAGGCTTCACCGTCCGTCCGCGGGTCAGCTTCAGTTCCTCCCCCGCTGCAGTGACACTGATGACCAGTCCGTTGGGAGACGGGACGAGATCCAAATCCAATGATTTGAATCCATGCTCCTTAGCGGCGGTCACCACGCCCGTCCAAAGATCCTTGATGTGGCTGAAATCCAGTTTGGCGGAGACACCCAGCCTGACATTCAGAAGCCTCGGATGAGCCATCCCGGCATAGTTCTCCCCCGCCACCGCGACCACCGACTTGTAGCCAAGATGTTTGAGCGGGAAATATGTCAGGTCGAAATCTATCCCCTCCACAAAGACCCTCGACGCCGTACGCACAAGGCTTCCTGCCGCCGGTTCGAATCCGTTCCCATCCTCCCGCCTGAAACCGCTGTCCTCGAAAAGCAGGTCGATCGCCTGCACTTTGCCATATTCATTAAATGTCTTTTCCGCCATGATCGGTAATATTTCAAATGATGGTTAATAGCACGGTGAACCAATTATTTTCTTCACCGATTTATCTTTAGGCAAAATTAGCACAATTTGTTAAATTTGTAGTCTACATGATGACTACGAATTAATAATTAAACATATATTGTTATGAAAAGAGTGTTTCTTGTCCTTATGACAGCATTGCTGGCGCTGCCTTTCAACGCTGCGGCGAAGAGCGGCAAGCCGGCTGACATCAATGTGATCTCCTACAACATACGGGTCGGCAAGGCCAACGACGGCACCAATTCCTGGCAATACCGCTACCCGGCCTCGGCGATGATGATCATGGATCAGAAGCCGGACATATTCGGTCTTCAGGAAGCTCTTGATTTCCAGTTCAAGTACCTTGAGGAGTACTGCCCTGGCTACAAAGGAATCGGCGTAGGCCGCGAGGACGGTCGGAAGGAGGGCGAGATTATGGCCATCTTCTACAACAAGAAGACCATCAAGCTGATCAAATGGGGGACTTTCTGGCTCTCCGAGACACCGGAGAAGCCTTCGAAAGGTTGGGACGCGGCCTGCTTCCGTTCCGCGACCTGGGCGCTGATGAAGGACAAGGCCAGCGGCAAGAAGTTCTACTACGTCAACACCCATCTTGACCATGTCGGCTGGGAGGCCCGCAAGAACGGACTTAAGATGATCGTTGACAGGATCGCCGAGATCAACCCGGAGAACTACCCGATGATCCTGACTGGCGACTTCAACATGAGAATCGAGCGTCGTGAGTTCGACGACCTCAAGAAAGTCATGCGGAACGCGCGTGAGGTGGCGTTCAAGACAGACCACCACGGAACATTCAACGATTGGGGCAAGGCTGCCGACGACGAGATCATCGACTACATCTGGTTCAAGGGATTCAGCAGCTGCACGGAGTACGAAACCATCACAAAGCCTTACATGAACAGGGCCTACGTCTCCGACCATTATCCGATCAAGGCCACCTTGATCTTCTAGGTTCAAAGCCCGTGAAGGGGAAGTAAGAATATTCATAAAATTTTGTCATGAAAAGATTGATTGTGAGCGCATTGGCTGCCGCTCTGGCTGTTTCCGCCCTTGCTCAGGGTACCTTGAGGCAGGCGACTCCGGAAAGTCACGGCATGGATTCGGAGAAGCTGGCGCAGGTTGACAGGGTCATCAATGACGCCATCGCGGCCAAGGAGATTCCGGGAGCCGTGGTCTCTGTCGTCAGGGGGAACGACATCGTTTATCTGAAGGCCTACGGCAACAAGTCCGTGGTGCCGACGGTGGAGCCGATGACCACCGAAACGATGTTCGACCTCGCCTCCGTCAGCAAATGCGTGGGCACGACGCTCGCCTTCATGCAGTTGATCGAGAACGGGTACGTACGCCTCACCGACAATGTGGACAGGTATATTCCTAATTTCAAGCCTTGGAAGGATCCGGAAAGTGGAGAGACCGTAGACATCACCATCCGCGACCTTCTGTCACACTCCTCCGGCTTGACACCTTACATCAACGCCGACACGTTCGTCAAGGAATATGGCGGAAACGACCCAGAAAAAATGGAGCAGTACATCGCCACCGAGATCAAAAGGAACTTCCGCCCGGGCACCGACTTTATGTACAGCTGCTTGAACTTCGTCACCCTTCAGAGAATCCTCGAAAGAGTGACCGGAGAGAAGCTTTATGAATATGCCCAAAAAAATGTCTTCGATGTCCTCGGACTGAGGCATACCTGCTATTTCCCGTTGATTTACACCCCCGCGGCCAGCAATTCCGCAGAATTGGCCGGGCTCTGCGCCCCGACCGAGGTCCAGGCTGACGGGAAGCCGCTCATCGCCCAGGTCCACGACCCGATGGCGCGCAGGATAATGGGCGGGAACTCCGGCAACGCCGGCGTGTTCTCCAACGCCGAGGATCTGTCTGTGGTCTGCGCCGCCGTCATGAACGGTGGTGTCCTCGTGGACAAAAAGGGCAGGACCCTAAAATCCACAAGAATACTCAGCCCTCTGACAGTCAGACTGATGGCCACAATCCCTCCACAGAACGATCCTTCAGTGGGCCGGGCCTTAGGCTGGGACAAGAAGAGTTCGCACAGCGGTCCGCGCGGCGACCTTTTCAACCCTGAAACCACTATCATGCACACAGGCTACACCGGCACATCCATCGTGATCGACACCGAGACCAAGACAGCCATAATCCTGCTGACCCACCGCGTACATCCCGAAGACAAAGGCAGCGTAGGCCGCCTCCGCGCCCTTGTCGCCAACATCGTCGCCGGATCGATCAGGTAGACTGAAAGACTTTCAAACAAATCAAATCAGCTTCTTAGTCCTGTCTCAAAGTCTCAATCCTCTCCGGAGACAGCCCTGTGGCAATCCCAATCTGTTCAACCGGAATGCCTAACGACAGCATAGACTTAGCAACTTTCTCTATACCCTTCTCTACGCCTTCCGCCGTGCCTTGCTCGACACCGGCCTTAAAGCCTTTGCGGTAGCCCTGCTGCTCGGCACCTTTGATGTACGGGTGCATCTCTTTTTCTGTCATCATATCGCTGAAATAGTTGTCAATCTCCTGGTCGTCAAGGCCGCTGACACGCATCGCCCGTTCCAACCTCTCAAACTCAGCGTCTTTCTCCGACCTCGACTTCGCAAATATAGCGAAATTTCTGAATATCCGGCACCATCCCGCAACAGGACTGTCATATTCATCAGTATAACGCATTATCCTCGGCAACTCCAACAGGTAGAACGACATCCGGTCTCCGAACGGCTCGGCCGTCTCGACCTCACGCAGACTATAATGGTACAGGATTTTGTCCTCAGGCGAGTCCGGATGATCGTCCTCATAGTTCATTATGCAGATGACCTTGACGGGTGTCAGGACATATTCCTCATCCCCGCGCTTCACCTGTCTGGTCACCAGCCTTGAACCATAAAAGAGCAGACGGTCGCGCTGGTCGAAACGCGACGTCCTCTGCATCTCGACCAGAATCGTCCCGCCCGGTGTCCGGCAAAGAAGGTCGAAGAGTATCCTCTTGTCCTGCGGAGATATCTCCGTCAGTTCCGTGTTCCGGAACTCAACCGACATGATGTCCTCCTGAAGGATATCATTGAGGAGACGGACAAGCAATTCCGGGTGGTTCTGGAACAGATACTTGAACGCCCAGTCGCAGGTCAGGTCAAGATACTCCGGCGTGGCGAGCCGCTGTGCGTAGGCATCCTTCTCCTCGTCGGTCATCCCGATGAACCGCCCGTCGTTCTCAATCAGCCTACGGCAGTGGCGGTAGCGTTTAAGGTACTGCTCCTCCTCCGATGCCGCGTCCGGGCAGTCAGCGGCTTCCTGCCCATCTACGGTCTCTTGGTCAACATCCTCATGTCCAATGGTCTCTTGGTTAATGGTAGTCTGGTCATCGGCCTTCCGCCTGACGGCCTCGTTTCTCTCTGAAGTCTCCATAGTTGAAGTGAATCATGTCTGTTTGTCAAAATGTCCCGCAATTTCTCCCGGAACACGACCGCAAGTTAGGCATTCCTAATGAAAGGAAACAGAAAGAAACACATTCAATTCATAAAAAACAGAAATATTTTCGGTGATACCCCCGAAGATACCACGCCTTCGTCTCTCGAAAGCGTAGCTGTGGGTCTTCAAGAACCCCAAGAGCCCTTGGGGCAGCTCCGGGGCAAAGATACGTGAGACGAGTGGAGAGTTAAGTGATGATATTCAATACATTAAAGAAGTGCCCATAGATTGATCCGGCTAAAGGCAAGGTGATTTTGCATTGATATTCAAGAGGTTTTCCATAATTGGTTCAAAGAACTTGGGACTTTTGCCAGAAGATTTTTTCGGCCCAGAGGATATTCCAACAAACCAAGAACGCTTCTAAATCAGTTCGCGGATTATCTCGTCGGAGGTGAAGAGGCGAGATTCGGGGATGCGGATGCTGCCGCCTTGCTTTTCAAGGGCACCTTCACTCAAAAGGGAATTAATGACCGCGCGGTCGGCCAATGAATATAGTTCCGCGGCTTCCAAGCCTTTGTCGGTGCGGAGGGAGAGCATGATCCTCTCTACTCTGATGTTCTCGGGCGAAAGGGTCTCGGAGGTTCTTGAATATGTCGCCGGGGAACCGTCCGTACTTCTGTGCGGAAGTTCCTGACTGTTCCAGGAGCGGATGTCGCCGGTCAGTGAATGGGCGCCTGGTCCGAGGCCTATGTACGGGACGCGGCTCCAGTAGGCGCTGTTGTGGACTGCCTCGAAGCCGGGCCTTGCGAAGTTGGAGATCTCGTAATGATGGTAGCCTGCCTGTCTTAACGTCTGACACAGAACGTCATACTGATGACGGCACTGTTCATCGGAAGCCTCTACGTAGCGTCCGTCAGCGACCAGCTTGGCCAATGCGCTTCCCTCCTCTATCGACAGCTGGTAGGCCGAAATGTGTTCCGGAGCAAGCTCCAAAGCTCTTTCGATCGTGTCTTTCCAGACATCGTCCGCCAACTGGGAGAGGCCGAAGATCAGATCCACGCTGATGTTGCGGACTCCGCAGCGGCGGAGAATCCGGAAGGCCTCCACAGCTCCGGCGGCGCTATGGCGGCGGTTCATCCATCGGAGGATGCCGTCATCGAAAGACTGGATCCCCATGCTGACCCTGTTCACACCCAAGGCAAGAAGTCCGCGGACATATTCCCCGCCCTTCTCCACAATGTCCTCAGGGTTCACCTCCACCGTGAACTCCTCGAAAGGAGACTGCGCGCCGACAGTGTTCTCTCCACGCCGAAGTGATCTGGAAGAGAGCAAGGCATCGACGATCCGCCGCAAAACATCAAGAGGAAGCACCGATGGGGTGCCTCCTCCTATGTAGAGAGTGTTCACCGCTCCGGGAGCGGACATATTCATGCAAATTTCCTCCTTTCGATCGTTGACTTCCTTCAGGACCGCGTCCGCATATTCATTGAAAGCCCGCCTGCCGCGACAGATTTCCGAATAGAAGTCGCAATAGGTGCAGAAACTTCCGCAGAAAGGGACATGGAGGTAGATCACGGGTTAGCGGAGCAAGAGTTCGGTCTTGCCGAGGAAAGCCTGGGTCGTGTAGGCCTCAACCGTGTAGATGCCAGCCTGATAGGAAGGGATGTCGTTCAGGTAGATGCTCAGCTCGACCTCTTTTCCTTCGTAGTCCACCTGACGGGATGCGGATGCGACCATCGTCTGTCCGTTGAACGTGAACGATGTCTGGTTGCTGTTGGTCAGGAGAATCCCGTCCGGATCCTTCACGCGCAGGTAGACTCTCACCGGACCCCTCGGAGCCAGATCGTTCTCGACCAGACTCAGCGAGGCCAAGAGCCTTACCACCCTGCTGCTGCGGTCAGTAACCTTGTCGGAACCGTTGTAGGCGGCGACGCTCAGTCCCCTTGACTTGATCACGGAACCGGCGGCCACCTGACCGGAAAGGTTCTCGACCTGTCCCTTGAGGTCAGCGTTCTCCGCACGGCTCTCCGCGGCCTCGCGGCGCGCGGCGGCGGCATCGGCTGTCAGCTTGTGGTTCAATGTGTTGAGCGAGTCAATCTGCACTATGTAGTTTCTCATGATGCTGCGAAGGGTTCCGAGTTCCTTCTCGTACTGACGCATCTTGCGACGGTTCGTGGCCTCGGTCTTCTGGATCCTCTCTATCAACTGGTTGACCTCTTCCTTGGAGGAGTCCAGCTGGCTGTTGATCGATGCATAGTCAGATGAAAGGCTGTCGTAGTCTCCCTTGAGGGCGATCATCTGCTGGGTAAGGTCCTCCTTCTCAGCGTTAAGGTCCTTGACAAGGCTGGACTTTGAGAACCAAATGTAAGCAAGTCCCGCGGCGAGCAGCACCGCCACAGCCACAAGAGCCCACATAGTTTTCTTGAGGCTTTCATTCTTTCTTTCCTGCTCTTCGCGCTCACGGCGCTCCTGGATAGGATCTATTTCTGCCATAATCTTCCGATTTAATGTTTAACGACACAAAAATAACAAAACTATTTCATATCTTTGTTTGGTTAGCAAAAATCGGACTATTTATGAAATACTTTGTAAGATCCGTCAAATACTTTTTCTATTTCACCTTCCTGTTCGTGGTCATCATGGCGGCCCTGGTGCTTATCGGAGTAGTCAAGCCGGATGTCAGCCTGATGTTCAGGGACGGCTACAAGTCACTGTGGCAGATTGCGTTGCTGTTCGCATTCGTGTCGGCATTCTACCCGCGGTTCGGGTTCATCAAAAGATCCGCAATAATCAACGGCGAGTTCTCCGACATCCGTGGCGGGATTATTGAATATATGGAAGCGCGCGGCTACCGTCTCGAAAGCGAGAACGGCGAGAACATGACCTTCCGACTCCGCTCGAAGTTCAGCGCCCTGGTCAAGATGATGGAGGACAGGATCACGATGACCCGCGAGATGGGTGGCTTCGAAGTCGAGGGACTCACCAAGGAGGTGGTGCGGATTGTCGGCGGCCTGGAGTACAAGTTCCGCGCGGCCGACGAGGACTGAGACCCCTCCGCAAGCGAGGAAAGATGAGCTATGAATATGTCAGCGTGGCGCATGAGCGTCACAGGCACACAACTATAAACCTTTAATATTCAAAGACTATGGCAGAAGAACTCAAGACTGTCGCCAAATTCAGCGACGCGATGAGCGCCCACATCACAGCGGGCATGCTCAACGAGAACGGCATTCCTGCCGCAGTGTTCGGGGAGAATTCCTCCTACGTCTCACTGAACTATGTTGATCCCGTGGAGGTCAAGGTGAACGCCGCCGACTACGACGCGGCGATGGCCCTGCTGGCCCAGAACGACAAGGCCTAAAGACCGTTATCGAAGATGCCGGCTTACTTACTGTCCGCCTTGACGATCATCTCGCAGCGGGAGCAGTCGAAGGACAGGGGGTAACGTTTGCCGTTGTTGGTCAGGAACAGACGGGCGGCGGAAGAGGGTTCGGGCGAGGTGGTTGCCGGCGAGGTTGCCAATCCGGATGCCGGGCGGAGCTCTCTGGCGTTTGGATGTACCGGGCAGAGGCCGAGTTCATGGCGGATGCAGTACTTGGTGCGCATCAGCTCGGCATCGGGGCGGTGGGAGAGCTCGAAGGCATTGTCCACCGAAGCCGCGCCTAGGGAGAGATAGGTCTCACGGGCGAGGTGGTTGGCAACGTTGGCCTTGTACGTCAGGCGTACGTCATCCGATGAATTATCTTGAATATCAAGAACTTTGGAAGCATCCGGCATCCTTCTGCCGGGATTTGCCGGCAGGGGGACGGCCTTGCACGGGATTCCTTCAAGGGCGACGGCCACATCGCGCCTGATGGCGTTCAGAGCCGACGCGGGAAGGAAAGGCAGTGCGCCGCCGGGGGCGTCAAGGGAGCGAAGAGTGAATGAATATATTCCCGAAGCCTTGGAGATCTGGGCCGAGAACAACGACCGCATCCTCTCCGCATTCTCCGCCACCTGCGTTCCGGCCTCACGCTCCAGCTCCACGACTCGTCCATCCTGACTTTGGGCCTTGATTTTCAATGAATATATTTGTTTATCCGACCGCACAGCCACGTCCACCTCGACCGGAATCGTCCTGGACGGCAGGTTGGACTCCAACTCCCTCTCGAAGGCGGCGCTGAGGTTACGGTACAGCCTCGCACCGGAATAAAGACCTTGGACATTGCGGCAGATTATGCGGCTCCCCTGGCAGACATCACCCCGGAAACCGACAATCTCTCCGCGGCCTTTGGCCATGAACGAGAAACCGTCTCCGTTCTGCAGACGCACACTTTGATCCCTTAGCCTGACGGTGACGATGATGTCCCCCATGGCCTCACGGCGGCCCATGGCCGGGGAACCACTCTTAAAACCCCGCGCGGAACCACTCGCCGGAGCGACGGAGACCACCGTCCCGACCTCCTCGCCGATCGATTTCGGCGCATCCATCGAAGACCATCGGCCTGAACGTTTCCCGTCAAGGAACAGCTGCGTGTAGCCACGGTTGAATGTCTTGCCCAGATCCGGCGCGAATCCACCCTCGCAGCGCCCGAACGACACCCTACGGTATTTTTCCGGATTCGCGGCGACCAATTTGTCTAATGCCGATGAATATGCCCGCACGACATTCCGCACATAGGAAACGCTCTTCAGCCGCCCCTCGATCTTGAACGAGCATATTCCCGCATCCGCCAGATCGGCAAGCCTGTCCACCAGGTTGTAGTCCTTCAGCGACAGCAGGGCCTTGTTCCGCGCCAGCACCCTGCCCGAATCGTCCACGAGGTCGTAGAGAGACCGGCAGGCCTGGATGCATTCCCCTCTGTTGGCGCTCCGCCCGCTGATCTGTTCGGACATGTAGCACTTGCCGCTGTAGCAGACGCAAAGCGCGCCGTGGACGAAAAACTCCAGTTCGCAGCCGACAGCTGACCTTACGCTCCTGATCTGTTCAAGCGACATTTCCCTCTCCAGAACAATCCTGGAGGCGCCGAGACCTTCATAGAATCCGGCTTTCTCCGGTGTTCTGACCGCACATTGCGTGGACGCGTGGACTGGAAGATCCGTCATTTGCCAGACGGCTAGATCCTGGGCGATGATCGCGTCAACCCCCGCATCCTTGGCCTCGGCAAGAAGCCTTTCCGCCTCGGCAAGCTCATCGTCAAACAGAATCGTGTTGAGAGTCAAGAATATGCGTGCGCCGAAGCGATGGGCATACTCAGTGAGCCTCCGGATGTCCTCCATGGAGTTGCCGGCGGCTTGTCTTGCCCCGAACGCAGGCCCGGCGATATACACGGCATCGGCACCGCAGTCAATCGCCGCGATGCCGATGTCAGCATTCCTTGCCGGAGCAAGCAATTCGAGAAATTCCATTGATTACTTGCTGAGGGAAGTAATCATCTGCTTGGCCTGGTCGCCGAACTTAGGATCATCCTGAACCTTCTTGTAGAACTCAAGAGCCTTGGCGTTGTTCTTCGCGCCCTGGTAGAGAGCGGCTACGGTGAAGGTGATGGCAGGAGCGTTCTTGGCGTCCGGTTTCATCTCAAGATACTTCTCGAAGTACTTGATGGCGTCAGCGTTCTTGCTGAGTTTCTGCGAGCTCTGACCTGCGATGAGGTAGGCGGTGGCGTTCTCGGAATAGCTGTTGGCCTTATCAGCGGCCTTCACGGCGTCGGCGAACTTCTGTCCCTTGAGGGCGGCGTTGGCCTGCCTTACATAGATGTTGGACATCTGCTCCTTGGCCTCAGCCTCCTCTCCGTTCCAAGCGGCGTGCTGGAAAGCCTCGATGGCCTCCTCGGTCTTGCCCTGGGCACCGAGAGCCTGGCCCAGAAGAAGAGCGGTCCTGCCGGCGGTCGTGTCGATGGCGTAGGATTTTGCGAATCCGTCAGCCGCAGTCGCGAAGTCCTTCAGCTTGAGAGCGTCCACGCCCTTCTGCATCCACATCTGCGGAACGAGTTCCTTCGCCCTTTCGGCAACCTCGGCATTCTCATATTCAGTGGCGATCTTCTCGACCTCCGCAAGCTTCGTCTCAGCCTCCTCGTACTTCTTGTCCTTGATCAGATCCTTGGCGATCTCAAGAGCCACACCAGGGATGGCGTTCTTGCAGTTCGTCACGAGCTCATCGGCGTCGGCGCCAATCGTCTTACCCATTTCGAGAGCCTTCTGGAAATAGTCGAGAGCCTCGGTCCAATTCTTCATCGAGATGGCTGTGGCTCCATTATTGTAGAGTTCGGTAGCCTGAGCCATGTCCTGGGCGGACACCATGCTTGCGGCCATAAACGCGGCCGCGATCGCGAGAATAAACTTTTTCATTGTATTAAAAATTTATGTTTAACTATATTCCATAATGATGGCAGTAATCACAAATGTAATAAAAATTTGTGTCAAATGCACATTATTGGTTATTTTTGCTTTAACAGGAGGTGAAATGATGCGTCATACGGTCAAAATAATTATTTGCTTTGCCCTGCTTGGTTTTTCAATTATGATGCCAGCGCAGACTCTGCCCGTTTTTCCTAAGGACGGAGCGGTCACCACCGGCAATCTTACAAACGGAATCACTTACTACCTTGTGACGAACCCTTCGATGAAGGGTGTGGCCGATTTCGCCCTCGTCGGAAAAGGAAGGATTGACTCACTGGCGGCGAGGAAAGAACTCTCGTCCCTGCCCCACTTCAACAAGACGATTCCCTACAAGTTCCTGTCCCGCAAAGGAATAGGCTGCCGTCCGGAGGGTTATGTCTCCTTCAGGGACGAAGCGAGCATATTCAGATTCGACGATGTCCCCGTCTTCGACCAGGCCGCCTCGGACACCACTCTGCTGATGCTGTTCGACCTCATCTCGGTCCAGCCTTGTCCGCACGCGGTCATCATCGCGGGCGACATCAACCCTGCCGCCATCATCGAGAGAATGAACGTCTTCTCCTTGATGGTGCCTTCCCGGACTCCCTTCTACAAGAAGAAGGAATATGTCTGGAGACCTTCGGAGGAGGCGGAATATTCATTCATCCCGTCCAAGGAGTCTTCGCTGACGGTTGCGTTCCGTTCCCCGAGGACGCCGGACGACCAGATGAACACGATCCAGCCGTTCATCTCCGAGCTTTTCTCCGAGTCCCTCCGGGGGATTGTCGGAGTCCGTCTGCGGGAGTCCCTCATGACGCGGGATATTCCTGCCCGGGAGTTGACGGTGGATTATTTCGGAAGTGCCTCTGGCTCAGGCGACGAGATGTTCAGCGTGGGCGTGCGTACCACACGGAGCCAGCTTATGCCGGCATCCTTGGCGGTGGCTTCCGTCCTGTCGGAGATCTGTTCGAAAGGGGTCGAGGTGAATGAATATCTCGTCGCACGCAACTCCGTGCTGAGCGGCTATTACAAGCCTCAGACCAACGACGCGCTTGTCCAAAGGTGCGTCTCTTCCTATCTCTATGGCTCTGATCTGGCCGCCCCGGCCACCAAGGCGACATTCTATTCCTCAAGGAATATGTCCGCCGAGGCCGAGACGGATCTGTTCAACAGCTATGCGGCGGCGCTGCTTTCGGACATGAAGACACCTAAGGTGACCTGGACAGGCGACGAGGAGGACTACGACGAATGGTTCTGGCCTGTGGTTTTCGCCTCGGCCACCGACTGCGTCTCTCTGCTGGACAAGCCTTCCTACAAATGGAGGACGGCCATCAAGGACACGTCCGCCCTGTGGAACGAGAAAAACAAGGTCAAGATGAAGTCCGTGTCTCCGGAACCGGTCTCCGGAGGAGAGATGTGGACTTTCTCCAACGGCATGAAGGTGATTTACAAGAAGATGCCTACATCCGGAAGGTTCAGCTACTCTTTCATGATCAAGGGTGGCTTCTCCACCGTGCGCGATCTGCGCCGCGGCGAGGGAGCCTTCTTCTCGGACATGTTCGGCCTGTGCAACATCGCGGGCATGTCCGGAAGAGATTTCGACAAGCTCCTCAGAGCCAACGGAGTGGAGATGAACTGCGCTGTCTCGACATCAGACACGAGACTCTACGGGTCGGCGCAATCCAACAGATTTGTCTTGACTCTCAAGGCTTTGCTCTCTGCCGCCAATCTGAGGAGACCTTCGGTGCAGGCCTTCGATTCGTGGCGTAGGATGGAACTCGCATCCCTTAAGCCTGCCTATCTGGACAGTCTCATGTACCAGGACTACAACTATTCCTCGGTGAAGACTCCGACCGGCCTTACGGCGCGCACGCTGGATGTCGCCTCGGCATTCTTCGACGACCAGTTCATAAGGGCTAATGACGGCGTGCTTGTCCTGCTCGGGGATCTGTCCGCCGAATCCGTCCAGAAGACTCTATGCCAGTACCTGGGTGGTTTCAGGGTGAGCAAGACCCAGTCTGTCCGCCAGTTCAACCCCTACAAGCTTCGCAGCGGATCCACGACCTACACAAGAGAGGATTCCCCTGTCAGCCTCAGCGTGGCCTTGGCGTGCGCCGAACCGTTCACGACAGAGAACTACATGGCATTCAAGGTCGCCGGTCTTGCGCTCCAGCGTCGTCTGACCGGAGTGATGGCCGAACATGGATTCAGCGTGAGGATGTCCGATCGTTTCAGCATCTGGCCTCAGGAGGCTCTGGAGCTGATCTTCACCTGCACTCCGGTGCCGGAGTGTGGCCTCCCCTACGGCGTGAAAAGCGGTTCGGATCAGCCGATGCGTTCCCTCGTGGAGGCCCGCAAGGTAATCGAGAACGTGCTTTCAAATCCGATAGCTCCCGCCGAGCTTGCGGCATGCAAGTCATTGCTGACCAACAGCTACTCGACCTATCTCGCCGATCCGGACAACTACATCGACGCGGTCCTGATGCGCTATTCCGGAGGTAAGGACGTGCTGACGGGCTATGCCGGCAGGATCGGCAGTGTCTCCGCCGACAAGGTAAAGGAAATCTTCGGAGCGTTGTCCGAAGGAATGAGAATCGAATATGTCGTCAAACAATAAGTTCGGGACCATCATCCAGATTGGTGATGTCCTTGTGTCAGAAGAGGTTGTCACTGAACATTTCGCCTGCGACTACGCAGTGTGCAAAGGTTGCTGCTGCATCATCGGGGACAGCGGAGCCCCGTTGGAGGAGTCAGAGCTGGAGCCTTTGGAAGAGGGTTATCCTGTATATTCAAAACTCATGAGGCCGCAGGGCCGCGCGCAGATCGACAGGGAGGGTTTCTTCTCCATCGACCGTGACGGAGACATCGTGACGCCCGTCGTGGATCAGACCGAGGAGTGCGCCTACACCACATTCGACGAGGACGGGAACTGCTTCTGCTCCATCGAGAGGTGTTTCTTCCAGGGAACCTGCAAGTTCCGCAAGCCTCAGTCCTGCTGGCTCTACCCGGTACGCGTCACCAGACTCACCGGCGGCGGCAAGGCGCTCAATCTCCATCGTTGGGGAATATGCAAGGATGCCTATGAGAAAGGCCGCCGGGAAGGAATCCGCGTCTACGAATTTCTCCGTAAACCCCTCACCGCCGTCTTCGGCGAGGATTTCTACGCCGCCCTCTCCTACGCCGCCACGAACATCCTCGCCTCCAGGTAGCAGAGACCTTGCAGCCGTCTTCCCATAGGCTGTTTTGGAAGGAATATTTGCTATCTTTGCGCATCATTTGAGTATGGGGTATGTTTACAGTACTGCTGTGTATGTTCGCGGGGATAGCGGTCGGATGGCTACTGAGGAACCGCGATTGCGGATGGGCTTCGAAAACGGTGACCGTCCTGATCTGGGCGCTTCTGTTTCTTCTGGGTGTCGAGGTCGGCGGCGACAGGAAGATCATCTCGGCGCTTCCGTCGCTCGGGCTGGACGCTCTTGTCATTGCGGTTTTGTCAACGGTCGGCAGCTGCCTGCTGGCCTGGGTTCTGTGGCGTTACATTAAATCCTGCAAGAAAGAGTCATGAAAGGCAGTCTTGTGATCGTGGGCTTTTTTGTCCTCGGCATCCTCGCCGGCCTGTCCGGCATAGTGCCGGAAAGATTCGTCGGGGGCGATCTGACATTCTACGCCCTCTGCGCGCTGCTCTTTTTCGTGGGCCTTGGCGTCGGGAGCGACAAGAGCATAGTCTCCAAGTTCAAATCCCTGGATGTCAGGATGGCCCTGCTTCCGGTCGGCACCATAATCGGCACCTTTGCCGGCGCGCTGGCCGCCTCGCTGATCCTGTCATCCAGGTCGGCCACAGACTGTCTCGCAGTCGGATCCGGATTCGGCTACTACTCCCTCTCCAGCATATTCATAACCGGCTACCGCGGTGCCGAACTCGGCACCATCGCCCTGCTGTCGAACATCATAAGGGAGATGGCCACGCTGCTTCTGGCTCCGCTCCTCGCCAGGTTCTGCGGCCCGCTCGCCCCGATCTCCGCCGGCGGAGTCACCTCGATGGACACCACCCTCCCGATCATAATGGCCACCTCCGGCAAGGAATATTCCGTGGTCTCCCTCTTCCACGGCTTCGTCCTGGAGTTCTCCATCCCTTTCGTCGTAACCTTCTGGTGCACGATCTGACAAGCGCCTACGGGTTCGCATTTTTGCCGCCGATCAGAGCATCAGCATCGCGGCGGGACGTATCTTCAGAAAACGGCAGATGTGTCCGGCTGTTTTCAGATTCGGCTCTGATTTTCCCGACACGAAATCGTTCACGCGCGTCGTGCTGATTCCCAGCTCTTCCGCAAGTTGCTTCTGGGTAATATGATTCTCTTTAAGGCCGTCCGCGATAAGCTCAGCGACGCTTGGCTTCGCTATAGGGAAATGCTCACTCTCATAATCAATGACAATGTCAGACATCATCATCAGCTCAATGGCCTTGGGGTCATCCAATGGTGTGCTGTCATCAACCTGAGGAAGCAGATCCTCCACTCTTTTCTGAGCTAATCTATACTGGTCTTCTGTGATTATCCTCATAGTCATACCCTCCTATATAATTGAAGCATCAACTTTGTCATAATCCTGATGAGTGCCGACGAAACGTATGAAAACATAACCCATCACAAACTTAACAACCACAATCAACCTATACTTGTTGCCGCCGATGTTAAAAACATAATGTTGGTTCCCAACATAGTCAACCGTTCCAAAGAACATCCTCATTTCCGCGAAAGAATGCCACTTTGCCTCCTCAACGGTATGGTACCAACGCTCAAGTGGTATCCTCGCATCCTCATGCCCGGCTTGCTCGTAGAATTCCTTCAGTTTTCTATGCGAAACGATTCTCATATAGCGTTAATTAATACAAAATTATACAAATATTCCGTAAGTAAAAATTTTTTAAGTGAAAAATCCCTATTTACGGAACATTTCAAATCCGTTCATGTTCTCTTCCCGGCAATGAGTATTTCGGACAAGCCGTCCGTGGCTTACCTGGACAACGCCGAACAAAAGTGGCCGGACTGCCTCAATGTAGTTCCCATCAGCAGGCAATAACGCTTACCAAGCCAAGGATCAGCATCTTGCACCCCTCGCCTTCAACAATCCTATATTATTCGGCAAAATGAACACTGGAATAGGATTCCGCCAATGCCTTAAGTGCCTGTTGTATCTGCTGAAGCCTCGCGGCGGAAGGACGCTTGAAGCCATTAATGTAGTTCCGGAACAGGGTGGGATTTATGCCGGCATATTCAGAGAATCCGGAAATATTGATTTCATTGTGTTTCAGGAAGAATTCCTGAAACGGGGTCGGCATAGCGTCTTTGTATGTAAAGCTTTCAAAACTGACATCCACATTCAGATCCGGCCAATGAATGCCCTCAAAGCCAATCCGGTAATGCTCTCGTTGCTTTTCATCGGCATTCCGCAGGGCACGATACCACAACAAAGACTGACGGAAGACACTCCCGGATTCATCCTCTCCGTACAGGAACCGCTCATCAAACCATATTTTTCTTATTTTCATCGCCTTATGTTATCAAAATAACTATTCCAAGTTCGAATGATCATCTCTTTGTTCTCATCCAATACCATCTCGATCTTTTTCAGATCTCCCGCCTTGATATTACTTACTGTCCTTTGAACAAACCTATCTTTTCTCAAGTCATAGACAGCATAGCCATCAGCGCCTTCAATGTGCACGTGGATCGGTTCGTGTTCCCTGCTAAAAAAGTAAAACGTGAAACCGAACAGTCTTAAAATTACCGGCATACAAATATAGGTATTATTTTTGATTCCACAATATTCCGTGCAAAACATAACCCGGCGCCTCGACAGTCTCAGCGACCGTACCTTGCCGAAGCGTCGGGGTTGTGAAATGGTCAAACTATCAGTGGCTACAGGAAACTGAAGGTGACGCTGACATCGCCGAAGCGGTTCGGCTTGCCGTTGTACTTCTCGAAATAGTTGCTGGAAAGCTTACCGCGCCACACAAGGTCGTCATTGCGGCGGAAAGGAAGCTCCACCTCGAAGCCGTAGGATCTGGACTTGATCTTCACGACACCGCTGGCCTTCCAGGAGGTCTGCTTGCCGCCGTCATCCTCGATCATCAGAAAGACACATTCCTCCAGCTGAGGAGTCCACTCGGAGACAAGCACGGTGTTGAACCGGAGCGTCTTTCCCACCTGCTTGCGTCTCACGTTGACCATCAGGTCCGTGACCGAAGGATAGTAGAGTTTCAGCTCCTCTTCCGTCTGGGCGGTGAAACCGTTCAAGGAGCCGCACTTGATGAAGAATTCCGACCCGCCGGCAAACCAGGAGTCGTAGTTTCTGTGCGCCTTGAACTCCTTGAGTACCAAAGTCTTGAAATCATAATCACAGTAGGATCTGGTCTGCGCGGAGGCGGTGCGCTCCGGGTAAAGTGCCTCCACCATCTGAGGCGTGAGGTAGGCGGCATCCTCGTTCCGGTTTATGACCCACACGGGATGCGAACGGGCATACTCCTCATCCACAACGACTTCCTTGAGAATCCAGGAGCCGTCAGGAAGTTGCTCCCTGAGGAAACCGACATTAGTGTCAGCAGCCTCGGAGACCAATGAGCTTTTCCGCGAGATCTCAGGATTGAATGTGATCACAGGCATCGACACGCCGTCCCAGTCCTCCGAATATGGCCAGTAGATCTGTAGTCCGGAGGCTGAAAGGGCATCCTGAAAAGAGCCCGACCTCGTCTGAGGAGATGCCGAGGCGAGAAGACCGGCCAGCGGGGCGGAATATTCAACGGCGGATCTGGTCTTGAGCAATTCGTCCCCGACTCCTGAGCCGGGACAGGAAAAGAGGTTGGAGAAAGGGTATTCCTCGTCGTAGCCGTTGGAGGAAGACGCCGTGACGGCATCGTACACCTCACGGACTTGACCGGAGGTGATGGGAAGCTCGGACAGTATCCTTGCGATGCCTTCCGGAGACAGATCCGACACATCGCGGCAATTCTCCGGCACAGGGACAGCCGGGACGCGCGAAGGCTGCTCAGTCTGCTCGCAGGCTGTGGAAAACAGGATTGTCGTCAACGCAAGGGCCTGCGCCACCGGCGCAAGCAACCTTTTCTTTGTGCTGAAATTCTTCATCTTACTTGAGTTTAAAGTTGTTCACGGCACAAAGTGACACAAAAATAGCCGTGGACACAATAATTCCACGGCTAATGCTAAAAATCTGGTCTGTAACGCTCCCTATGCCCTATTTAGAATAGAAAACGAAGCGGTTTTTGTCATAAAAATCATTCTCGACCTCTGTTTTGGAGAAACCGGCGTCGGCGAAAATCTTCGCCGTTTCTGGCCCCAAAAGCTCGTTGATCTCCGTAAGTCCCTTTCCCTCAACGGAAAGACATTCGCGGGAAATGGAGGCAATGGCACGGTAGAAGACCAACGGATCCCCGTCCGTGACGAACAGAGCCGTTGACGGCTCATAGTTGAGGACATTCGCACGCATCCGCTCCTTCTCCGACTCCATGATGTAAGGAGGATTGCTCAGCACGAGATCGAATTCACCTTCAGCGAAAGGCTGATGCTCTGCCAGGACATCCGCCACGACAAAGCGCGGGGCGACAGCGTCCGACTCCTTGAGGGCAGACGCGAAGTCCTGACCGGAAGCCACGGCAACAGCCTTTTCGGAGATGTCCACGCCGACAACTTCCGCTCCCGGGATGCTCAGAGCCACCGTCCAGGCGATGCAGCCGGAACCGGTGCAGAGATCAAGGATCCTGACAGGTCTGGCGGACTTGCCGTAGGCCTTTCTCATCCTCTGTATGCGGGATCCGACCTTGATGGCCTCGCGGCAAAGAAGTTCGGTCTCCGGGCGGGGAATCAGCACGTCCGGTGTCACCTTGAACCGCAGGCCGCAAAAATCAGCGAACCCTATCACATACTGCACCGGCTCACCCAAGGCCAGTCTGTCCAAATCCGAATTCAGACCATCCAGCGACTTGTCCTTGATCTGGTACCCAGGCTCCACGATGTGAGTGTAGCTTTTGGTTCCGATGCGGCTCTCACAAAGCATCAGCATTATATTCCTTGCCTCCTTGGTCGGATAGAGAGGTTCCAGCCGCGCGACTCCTTCATTAAGGAAATCTTTCAATAGCATAAGCTCTTAAAAATATATGTAAGAATTGTTTATGAACACTCAATGATCCCCGTCAGGAAGTCGGTGATGTCAATCCCCGCCGTACGAACCATCTTAGGAACGAGAGAAGCGCTTGTCATGCCAGGGATAGTGTTGACTTCCAGGAAATAAAGCCCGTCCTCGGCAAGGATGTAGTCCATCCGCACAACACCGGCGCAGCCGAGCCGCGAGTATATTCTTTTACTTACTTCCTGAATATGTCCGCTCAGCTCCTCACTGATCGGTGCAGGACAGATCTCCTGGCTGTGGCCGTTGTACTTCGCGTCATAGTCGAAGTAGTCATTCTCCGTAACCACTTGAATGACAGGAAGTGACTTGACCCCTTCGGCATCCGCATAGGCGGCGCAGGTGAATTCCCTGCCTTGTATTCCTTGCTCGACAATCACTGACGGCCCTTCAGAGAAGGCAAACCTGATGGCCTCCGGGAGATCCTCGGCCTTGCGTACCTTGGTGATTCCGAAGCTGGATCCGCCGTCGGTCGGCTTCACGAAAACAGGGAACTTCAGTTTCTCCGCCGCCTTGGCGCAGACGGCGTCGATGTCCATTCCGTTACGCACGAAGACATCGGGCGCACATTTAACGAAATCAGCCTCACGCAGATAGCTCTTGCAGGCGAACTTGTCGAAAGCTATCGCGGAAACAAAGGCGCTACAACTGCTGAACGGGATCCCAAGCATCTCAAGATAGCCCTGGAGCAGGCCATTCTCACCCGGCGTGCCGTGCTGCACTATGTAGGCATAGTCAAAATTAATCTTCTCCCCGTAGACCTTGACGGAAAAGTCCGTCTTGTCGATCTCCGGCCTGGCTCCCTCGGCAAAAGGAATCCTCATGGCGTCTCGTTTCTTCATCGAGACCAGCTGCCATTTTCCGAACCGGGCGAAAATCTCATAGACATCGTACTTCGTCCCGTCTATGCGGGAAGCCACGAACTCCCCGCTGCGGCAAGCGACCTCCCACTCCGAAGAGTCACTTCCATAAATCACTGCTATCCTCTGGTACTTGCCCATATTGGTAATAGTTACATAATCCGCGGCAAGATATTCCTACGCCGCTTCCTTTTTATTCAAAATAATAGTCTTCCGTTTTCTGCTGAACGTCCGCGACGGCATCATCGTCACCACCGGTGCAGTTCAGATCCAATGTCACGCCGGCAGGAGCGATGAAGCGGTCGTTCTCAGAGACTCCGAGAGTGCCGTCGGCGATGACCTTACGCATGAATATTCCCCAGGTCGGAAGTGACATGTGCGCGCCCTGGCCATAGGTTATGGACTGGAAATGCACCTGTCGGTCTTCCGCTCCGGTCCATATTCCCGCCACAAGAGTCGGCGTGTAGCCGATGAACCATCCGTCGGCGTTGTCGTTGGTGGTGCCGGTCTTTCCGGCGATCTCGCCCATCAGCTTGTAGCGGTAGCGGAGCCTGCTGGCGGTTCCGCCCTGCACAACGCCCTCCATCAGATTGACCATCAGGAAAGCGGTGTTCTCACCTATCGCCTCGCGCTTGCGGTTGGTGAACTCGCTGATGACATTGCCCTGGTTGTCCTCGATTCTGGTCACGAACAGAGGCTCGATGTAGACTCCCCTTGACGGGAAGGTGTTGTAGGCGGCCACCATCTCCCACAGCGAGAGGTCAGCCGGCCCTACGCAAAGCGCCGGGACCTCGTCGATGTGGCTCCGGATGCCCATCCTGCGCATCATGTCCGCCATCGCCTCCGGCCCGAACTGCTTCATCAGGTAGGCCGAGATGTTGTTGGAGCTGTTCGTCAGACCCCATTTCAAAGTGACGGTCTTTCCTATCCATTGCTCCTTGTCCGTGCTTCGAGGTGTCCAGGTGTTGCCGTCCGGAAGCACGAAGGTCTGCGGCAGGTTCACCACCTTGTCGCAAGGGGTCATGCCCTCCTGCATCGCCAGGGTGTAGAGGAACGGCTTGATCGTCGAACCGACCTGACGCTTGCCCTGACGGACATTGTCGTACTTGAAATAACGGTAGTTAGGTCCGCCGACATAGGCCTTGACGTGACCGGTCCCAGGCTCCATCGCCACGAATGCCGTACGAAGTATCGACTTGTAGTAGCGGATCGAGTCGTCCGGAGTCATGGTCGTGTCGGCATAGCCTTTACTATTGTAGGCGAACACACGCATCTTTGTCGGCTGGGAGAAAGTCTTGAGGATCTGCGCCTCGCTCTTCCCTTCCTTCTTCAGGACACGGTAGCGGTCGCTCCAGCGCCTCGCCTGACGCATCACACGATCCCTGGTCTCTGCGTCGATGTCATTCGAGAAAGGCTTGTTGGTCTTGCTTTTCAAATCCCGGCGGAAATCAGCCTGAAGGTCACGGATCCTCTCGGCGACAGCCTCCTCGGCATATTTCTGCATCTTGTAGTTGATGGTCGTGTAGATCCTTAGCCCGTCGCGGTCAAGGTCGTACCTCGACCCGTCCGCCTTCTTGTTCTTGTCCAGCCAACCGTAAAGGTCGTCCGCGGCCCATGCCAGAGAGTCGGCGGAGTAGTCCTCGATGGTGTAGTAGTCCGACCTGCGTGGCTTCTTCGCGTTCATCACGCGGCGGACCATGTCCCTGAAATAAGGAGCCAGACCGGCGTTGTGGTCCTGCACCTCATAGTTGAGCGCTATAGGAATCAGCCTGATGGAGTCCCTCTGCGCCTTGTCCAGATAGCCGGCCTTCTCCATCTGGCCGATCACGAAATTCCTCCTGTTCAGCGCCTTGTCCGGATTGATGGCCGGATTGTAGCGGGTCGGCTTGTTGACCATGCCCACCAGCATCGCGCTTTCCTCCACGGAAAGTTCCGACGGCAGCTTGCCGAAGAAGGTCTCCGAAGCGGAACGCACGCCATAGGCCCCGCTGCCGAAGAATATGGAGTTGAGGTACATCGTCATGATCTCGTCCTTGGTGTAGTCCCTCTCCAGCTTGACGGCGGTTATCCATTCCTTAAGCTTGATCCACACCATCCTGGCATGGTACACACCTGGAACCTTGCGTCCCACATCCGCCCTTGGGTAGAGGGTCTTCGCAAGCTGCTGGGTGATCGTGCTTCCTCCTCCCTGACTGGAGTTACGCATCAGGATGGTCTTGAACAGAACACGACCAAGTCCCTTGAAGTCAATGCCGGAATGCTTGTAGAAACGCACATCCTCGGTGGCCACCGCGGCATGGACGAGATTCGGAGAGATCTCGTCGTAGGAGACATAAGTTCTGTTCTCGATGTGGAATGTGGTGAGAATCTCACCGTCCGCAGCGATCACCTGGGTCGCCAGTTTGTTGTCAGGGTTCTCCAGATCCTTGAAGGAAGGGATGTCGGCGAAGGCCCAGACAAGGAATATCATAAGGAAAAGGAGCAGTACCGGAAACGTGATCAGAATCCAGAACCACTTGGTGATTTTCTTTCGTGTCGCATCGGTCATAACAAGGACAAATTTAAAACAAAATTTGGAAAATTGCCCAGTTTGTGGCTTACTTTGCAGATTGAAATGGCAAACTATCTATGAAATGCTTGTAAAATAGTACACTATGGCAGACAATCTAGTTATCGTCGAGTCTCCGGCCAAAGCCAAGACTATACAGAAATTCCTGGGCGACGGGTACGAGGTGAAATCCAGTTTCGGTCACATCCGGGATCTTCAGGACAAGAAATTGAGTGTGGATGTGGAGAAGGGCTTCACTCCTGAATACGTGGTTCCCGCCGACAAGAAGAAAGTGGTGGGCGAACTCAGGAAGGCGGCGGAAAAAGCCTCTACAGTGTGGCTCGCGTCCGATGAGGACCGGGAGGGAGAAGCAATCTCATGGCACCTCTTCGAGACTCTCGGACTTAAGAAGGAGCAAACCAGAAGAATCGTTTTCCACGAGATCACAAAGGATGCGATCGTGAACGCGGTGCGTAATCCGCGCTCCATCGACATGAACCTTGTCAACGCACAGCAGGCGCGCAGAGTCCTTGACAGGCTTGTGGGCTTCGAGCTTTCCCCTATACTCTGGAGAAAGATCCAGCCGAAGCTTTCGGCGGGCCGCGTGCAGTCCGTGGCGCTGAGGCTTGTGGTCGAGAGGGAAAAGGAGATCATGGCTTTCCGCAACGAGGCCTACTACAAGGTGGAGGCTGTCTTCCATCCCGACGGCTATGCGGAATCCGTGAAGGTCAAGGCCATCCTTGACACGAGGTTCAAGACCATCGACGAGGCCCGCGGATTCCTCCAGGAATGCATCGGAGCGGCTTTCACGGTCTCAGACGTGGAGAAGAAGGAAGCCAACCGCTTCCCCGCCGCCCCGTTCACGACCTCGACTCTCCAGCAGGAGGCCGCAAGGAAGCTCCGTTTTCCTGTGAGCACGACGATGAGGGTCGCGCAGAGTCTCTACGAGCGCGGTCTCATCACCTACATGAGAACCGACTCCACCAACCTGTCCTCCCTGGCGCTCGGCACCGCCAGGAAATTCATAATCGAGAACTTCGGTGAGGAATATTCAAAGACACGCCAGTTCAAGACCCACAGCAAGGGGGCGCAGGAGGCTCACGAGGCCATCCGCCCTACATTCATAGAGAACACGGAGATCGAGGGAACCGCCCAGGAGCAGAAGCTCTACAACCTCATCTGGAAAAGGACCGTCGCCTCGCAGATGGCTGATGCCAAGGTACTTAACACAACGCTCAAGATTGCTTCGGACAAGAGGCCGGAGAAGTTCAACGCGCAGGCGACCCAGGTTCTGTTCGACGGATTCCTCAAAATCTACATGGAAGGCACCGACAACCAGGAGTCGGAGGAAGACGAGGTCATGCTCCCGGATCTTCAGACCGGCACAAGGATGACGGATAAGGGAATATTGGCGGAGTGCAAGTTCACAGCCGCCCCTCAAAGATATTCAGAGGCCACCTTGGTCAAGAAACTTGAGGAGCTTGGCATCGGAAGACCTTCCACCTATGCTCCGACCATCGCCACGCTGACTACCGGCCGCGGCTACATCGTCAAAGGCGACAAGGAGGGTAAGAAGGTGGTCGTCAACGACTTGGAGCTAAAGGACGGAATCGTCAAGGATGTCACGAGAACCGAAAGCATCGGAGCCGAGAGAGGGAAACTGCTCCCTCAGGAGATCGGCATGATCGTGACCGACTACCTTGAGAAGTACTTCACCGACATCGTGGACTACGACTTCACGGCAAACGTAGAAAAGGATTTCGACCAGATCGCCGGCGGAAACCTTGTCTGGAACGAGGTCATCGCGGGATTCTATTCGCCTTTCCACAAGAAGGTCGAAGAAGTCCTCAACGACGGCAACTACAGCCATGTCTCCAAGGATCTCGGGACTGACGGGGATGGCAACCGATTCGTCGCCAAATTCGGCAAGTTCGGCCCGTTCATCCAGAAAGGAGAGGGCGAGAACGTGCAGTACGCCTCGCTTGGCAAAGGCCAGCTCATCGAGGATCTCACTCTGGAAGACGCGTTGAAGCTGTTCCAGCTGCCTCGGACGGTCGGCAAGTACAAGGATGTCGATGTGGTCGCCCTGAAAGGAAGGTTCGGCCCGTTCATCAAGTACGGTGACAAGAACTTCTCCATCCCTCGCGGCAAAGACCCTCTGACAATCACCTTGGAGGAATGCTCCGGTATCATCGAGGAAGGGCTGAACAAAAGCGCTGCTAATCCTGTGATGGCTGAATATAAAGACAGCGACATCCAGGTCATCAACGGGCGCTACGGCCCCTACATCAAGCACGCCGGCTCGAACTACAAGATTCCGAAAGGCACCGATGCGGCCAGACTCACGGAAGAGGCGTGTCTGGAGATCATCAATAATTCAAAACCAACCGAAAAAGGTAGAAGACGATACAAAAAATCTTGATTTTTTAAGTTATTTTACATAAATTAGCGGCTGTTTAGTTAGAAATTGAAAGTAATGGCAACTTATCACATCGATCAGATTGACCAGAAGATCCTCTCTTTCTTGGTTAACAACGCCAGGATGCCTTTCCTGGAAATCGCCCGCGAGTGCGGTGTTTCGGGAGCCGCTATTCATCAGAGAGTGAAAAGACTGGAGAACAACGGTGTCATCACCGGATCCAGACTGCTTGTAAAGCCTCAGGCCCTAGGACTTAACGTGTGCGCCTTCATCAGTGTCACCCTTTCGGAAGCCGACAAGTATCCGGAGGTCGTGGCCAACCTCAAGAAGATCGCCGAGATTGTGGAATGTCATTTCGTGACTGGCAAGGCCGCCCTTCTTCTTAAGGCCTACTGCTTTGACAATGATCACCTTATGGAGATCCTTATCAACACGATACAGAACATTCCTTACATCCAGTCGACCGAGACCATGATCTCCCTCGACCAGGCCATCGAGCGCCAGGTCTGGGTGAAGGACTACAAACGGACTACCTACCAGCCTGCCGAGTTCTCGAAGAAGACGAAATAATCAGCCTCGCGAGGGACAGATCCTCGGGAGATGTCAGTTTGAAATTATACCTCTCTCCGTCACAGAAGGAGAGGGGTATCCCATTTTTACGCGCCACAGAGGCATCGTCAGTGAAAGCGGTGTCAAAGGCTTGTGAATATGCCGACTTGATGTCCTCTGACAGAAACATCTGCGGGGTCTGGGCTCCGAAAATCCGGCTTCTGTCCACCACCTCTCCCTCAGGGGAGACCATAACCTCGTTCCCGTCCTGATCCTTCACCCGGTCGATGACCTTCAGGGTGTCCACGGAAGGGATTACCGGAATGAGGGCCCTGACACCACCTGAATCCATCCGCGCGAACATATTCCTTATCAATTCCGCCGAGAGAAGCGGCCGCACTCCGTCGTGAATGGCGACAATCGCTCCGTCCGGAACCTTCTTCAACGCATTTCTTACGGAATGGAAGCGTGTGAAGCCTCCGGAAACCAATGTCTGAGGACAATTGAATCCCGAAGACAGGCAATATTCCTTCCAGAAAGGAATATGATCCTCCGGAAGAACGGTGACCACCTTGATGTCCGGAACCGCCGAGACGAACGCTTCGATGGTCCTGCGAAGAATGGGAACACCTCCCAGATCCAGGAACTGTTTCGGGACTGTCGCGCCCATTCTGACACCGCTTCCGGCGGCCATGACGATTAATATTTTATTTCTATTCATAATAAATTCTTACAAATATAACTTTTTTCGTATATTTACAAGTTGTATAGTACACTTTGTGTTGAATAAAAGATAATAATAGAATCAGACATAACTGTTATGGCACTTTCATTTCTGACTCAAGAGATCGCAATGGATCTCGGAACAGCCAACACCGTCATTTTCAGGAATGACGAGATTGTCATGGATGCGCCGAGCATTGTCGCGATTGACAACAACTCCGGCAAATGCATCGCTATCGGCAGACAGGCCAAGCTCATGCACGAGCACACAAACCCGGGGATCAAGACCATCAGGCCTCTGAGGAATGGCGTGATCGCTGACTTCAACGCGGCCGAGATGATGATCAAAGGCTTCATCAAACAGGTCAACAGCAAGAAGAAGTCTCTCTTCTCCCCCAACCTCAAGATCGTGGTCGGCATTCCGTCCGGAAGCACCCAGGTGGAGATCAGGGCCGTGCGTGACTCCTGCGAACACGCCGGAGGACGCGATGTCTACCTGATCTATGAGCCGATGGCCGCCGCGCTCGGTATCGGTCTTGACGTGGAGGCACCAAAGGGTAACATGGTTGTAGACATAGGAGGAGGAACAGCGGAGATCGCCGTGATCTCGCTCGGCGGCATCGTGCAGCAGGAAAGCATCCCGACAGCCGGCGATGTGTTCAACAGCGACATCCAGTACTACATGCGCCAGCAGCACAACATCAAGATCGGCGAGACGACCGCGGAGAAGATCAAGATCGCCGTGGGCGCGGTGATTCCGGATCTGGACGAGGAGCCGGAGCCATACGTTGTGAACGGTCCTAATCTGATGACCGCGCACCCTGTCGAGGCGACAATCACCTACCAGGAGATCGCGCACTGCCTCGACAAATCCATCGCGAAACTGGAATCCTCGATCCTTCACGTGCTTGAGATGACTCCTCCGGAGCTATATTCAGACATCGTGGAGAATGGCATCTTCCTTTCCGGCGGCGGCGCCCTGCTCAGAGGCCTCGCCAAGAGATTCACCGAAAAGGTCAACATCCAGTTCCATGTCGCCGAGGATCCGCTACGGGCCGTGGCGAGAGGAACCTGCATCGCTCTCAAGAAGACATCCAACTACTCATTCCTGATGAGATAATGCCGAAGGAGAGATCCGTAGTCCAGAGTATCATCGCAGTCGCGGTCTTCATCATTCTGGAAGCCGCGGCTGTTCTCATGCTGTCCAACAACAACGAGTTGCAGCGTCTCTGGATCGCCAGGATCTCACATGGGTTCATGGCCAAGACCTGGGGGACAACGCAGGCTGTCTCCAACTACTTCTCCCTTAAGAGGCAGAACGACGAGCTCGCCCTGGAGAACGACTTGCTGCGGAAAAAGGTTCTCGGCTACGAGCTGGCGGCCAAGGCAGCCGACCCGGATTTCAGGCCGGTCATGATGGACAATGGGTTCAACTACATCCCGGCGACCATCGTCAAGTCAAGCACGAATTCCCAGCACAACTACCTGATCATCGACAAGGGAAGCGAGGACGGTGTGACCCGCAACTCGGGCGTCATCACCTCGAAAGGCATCATCGGCATCGTGGACGCGGTCAGCGGCCACTATTCCTATGCGATCTCCTTCCTCAACACGGAATTCTTCATCAGCGCGAGGCTCGGGAACTCAGGAGCCGTCGGACCCCTGGGATGGGACGGCACAAGCTCGGACAGAGCCATACTCAAGGAAATTCCGCTCCAGTTCAAGTTCGCTCCGGGAGACACGGTCTACACGAGCGGCTATTCCACGATCTTTCCTCCCGACATCCCGATCGGAGTGGCCGGTGAGTCAAAGATCATCAACGGAGCGACCAATGAGATCCGGGTGGATCTCTTCCAGAACCACAAGGCTCTGAAATATGTCACCATCGTCTCGAACACCAGGGCGGAAGAGATAGAGGAAATCGAGGAACAAGAACAATCAGGGAAATGAGAAACAGCTTTACGTTGACATACATTCTGCTGACGGTTGGCCAGATGATCCTGAGCAACTATTTTCATTTCACGCCCTACGTCATGCTGACCATCCTTCCGGCAATGGTACTCTGCATACCGACCAAGACCGGCACGGTCAAGGCCATGCTGATCGCTTTCGTCACCGGACTTGCAGTGGATTTCTTCGCTGAGGGAGCCCTTGGCATCAACGCGCTTTCCCTCGTACCGGTCGCCCTGCTCCGGAAGCCTGTCATCGAGCTGTTCTTCGGCAGCGAGCCCTTCGAGCAGAAAGAGAACATCTCCGTCAGGAAATATGGCTTCGCCAGGGTCTCCATGGCCGTCATGCTGATGACCATGCTTTTCCTGACAATCTACACATTGGCCGACTGCGCCGGCACAAGACCGTTCTGGTTCATAGCCACAAAGGTCGGACTCTCCACCGCCGCCGGCTACCTGGCCTCGATCTGCATCATCAACCTTCTGGCCTATGAAGACAGAAGGTAGAGGCAAGTCGTTGGTCATCGGTCTTCTGGTTGTGGCGTCCATCATCCTCGGGAAACTGTTCTACATCCAGATCATCGACGACAAGTACAAGATCAACGCGTCCAACAACTCGATGGTCTACGACATCATCTACCCGACCAGAGGCATCATCTACGACCGCAACGACAAGATCATCGTCAGCAACAAAGTCACCTACGACATCCTCGTCACCCCAAGGGAGGTCAAGCAATTCGACACCCTGATGCTGGCCGGCGCACTCAACGTCACGCCCGACTTCATCAGGGACAAGATGAAGGAATATGCCAGGAACCGGCGCCGCATAGGCTACCAGAGCGTGGTGATGCTCAAGCAGATAAAGCCGGAGACCTACATGCGGTTCGCCGAGCTTCAGTACAACTTCCCGGGGTTCCGGGGGCAGGCCCGAAGCATACGCGACTATCCGGTCAACGCCGGTGGCAACCTGCTCGGCTACGTCTCCGAGGTGGACGCCAACTACATCGAGAGGCATCCCGGTGAATATCGTCCCGGAGACTACGCCGGAAAGACCGGCATAGAGGCCGCCAGGGAAAAGGAGCTCCGAGGAGAGAAAGGCTACCACATCTACCTGCGCAACTCCCGCAACCAGATAGAGCAGCGCTACAAGGACGGGGAGATGGACAAGGAGGCCGTCCCTGGACACGACATCCACACGACGATCGACGCGGATCTCCAGCAGTACGGTCAGGATCTGATGAAGAACAAGGTCGGCAGCCTTGTGGCCATAGAGCCGAAGACCGGTGAGATCCTGACGCTTGTCTCCAGCCCTGGAGTTGATGTGAGCATGCTGGCGGACATCGGCCAGCACTACGACGAGATCATCAAGGATCCACACAAGCCGATGTTCAACAGGGCAGTACAGGCTCCGTACCCTCCGGGATCGGTGTTCAAGCTTGTGAACGGGCTGATCGGGCTTCAGGAAGGCACCCTCACCACCGAGATGGCCTACCCTTGCAGCCAAGGCTACCATTTCGGCAACCGCAAGCTCGGATGCCACGTGCACAAATCCCCGCTCGTCCTGGAGGAAGCCATCATGATGTCCTGCAACGGCTATTTCTGCTACGTGCTCAGGAATATTCTTGAAAACAAGAAATACCGCGACATCGGCGAGGCGCTCGACAAATGGAACGAATATGTCCAAAGTTTCGGCTTCGGACACAAGCTGGGTACGGACTTCCCCGCCGAGCTGGGCGGAACTCTGCCGACATCAAAGACGTACAACAAGATCTACGGCAAGGGAGGATGGAAATTCACCACGATCATCTCCATCTCCATCGGCCAGGGCGAGGTCGGAGCCACGCCTATGCAGATCGCCAACCTCGCGGCGACCGTCGCCAACAGAGGGTGGTACAAGATTCCACACATCGTGAAAGCGTCGGAAGGGGTCGAGATTGATCCGAAATATTACGAGAGGCAGTACACAATGGTTGACACGACGAATTTCAAAAAAGTGACGCAAGGCATGTGGAGGGCGGTCAACAGCGGATTCGGATCGGGAGGAACGGCATCCATCGCCGCGGTTCCGGGGCTGGACATCTGCGGAAAGACCGGTACGGCACAGAATCCGCGCGGCGCGGACAACTCCGTGTTCATCTGCTTCGCCCCTAAGGACGATCCGAAGATCGCCGTGGCCGCCTACATCGAGAACGCCGGATTCGGCGCCACCTGGGCCGCACCGATCGCATCCCTGCTGGTCGAGAAATATCTCAACGGAGAGATCAGCGACAAGCGCCGGCCTCTGGAGGACAGGGTTCTTCAGGGCAATCTCATGTCAAGGGTCAAGGCTTATAAATAGTTGAGCGATGGAGAACTTTTCAGACAGAGGAATAAGGAAGAGTGTTGACTGGGCGCTGGTGGTCACCTACCTGCTGCTCATCCTCATCGGCTGGGTCAACATCTACGCCTCCATCCATTCCGACGGCCCCGTCACCATATTCGACTATAATTTCCGCTCCGGCAAACAGTTCGTCTGGATACTCACGGCGCTCGGACTTGCGGCTCTGATTCTGTTTGTGATCAACGCGCAGTTCTGGGAAAGCGCCTCGGTGCCGCTGTACCTGTTTGTCATGTGCCTGCTTGTGAGCGTGATATTCCTTGGCGTGGAGGTCAAAGGATCCCGTTCCTGGTTCGAGTTCGGCCCTGTCAGGTTCCAGCCCGCCGAAGTCTCAAAGATCACGACATCCCTGCTCCTGGCCACGCTGATGAGCCAGGTCAACTTCAAGATCACCAAGTTCAAGGACTTCATGCTCACCGCGTTGATTCTCGGAGTCCCGATGCTTGTCATCCTGGCGGAGAGCGAGACTGGATCAGCTCTCGTCTACGTCGGCTTCATATTCGTGATGTACCGGGAAGGATTCTCAGGTTGGTGGATATTCTGCATCGGCGCGGCGGCTCTGCTTTTCATACTGACGCTGACGGTGTCGCCGTACGTGTCGCTGCTCGTGCTGGCAGGGATCATCCTTCTTTGCAACCTGATGGAGTCTGGCAAGTTCAACGCCATGTTCTGGGTCGGCGCGGGACTGTTCCTGCTGATGTGCCTCCTGCCATGGATCCTTGGCAAGTTCAATCCGGAGGGCATCGCCGGGAAGATCAAGCCGCTGTACATACTGATCGGCATGTGCGTCTGCGCCGTTCCATTCATGATCATCAAGGGCTACAAGTCACGCCGGAGATTCCTGTCGATGTCCGCTCTCGGTCTGGTCGCCGGGGTTGCCTTGGTCTTCTCCACCGAATTTATTTTCAATAACATACTCCAAGACCATCAGCGAAAAAGGATAGAGGTTCTCCTTGGCATGAAAGAGGATCCCGCCGGTGTGGGCTACAATGTCAACCAGAGCATGATCGCGATCGGATCGGGCGGTCTGACCGGGAAAGGATTCCTCGGCGGCACGCAGACCACGTTCGGTTTTGTGCCGGAGCAAAGCACAGACTTCATCTTCTGCACGGTAGGTGAGGAGTGGGGCTTCATTGGCTGCTTTGTTGTGATAGCCCTCTATGTTTTCCTGATCCTGAGGATCATCTCTGATGCCGAGAAAAGCCGGGAGGCGTTTACCCGCATCTACGGCTACTGTGTCGCCTCCTGCATATTCATGCACCTTTTCATCAACATCGGGATGACCATCGGCCTCATGCCGGTGATCGGCATCCCTCTGCCTTTGCTGAGTTACGGCGGCTCATCGCTGTGGGCATTCACTGTGCTGATTTTCATCTTCATAGCACTATATCGCCAAGAGAAGAAATACTATTAGCCGATCTTCCTAACATCACTACTTTTTAAACTTCTTAAGGGGCTTTACACAATCAATGACATTTTTTTAGTAAATTTGCAGCCCACACCGCCTTGGTGGTGAAATGGTAGACACGAGGGACTTAAAATCCCTTGGACAGAAATGTCCGTGCGGGTTCGATTCCCGCCCGAGGCACCTTAAAATAGAGCTAACTAACTGATTTTCAGCGGTTAGCTCTTTTGGTATCTCAATTTTTGGCGACATTTTGGCGACTTATCGGGCGGTTTGAAGTTTGCACGTACTATTTAGCCCGATCTTTCATTATGCCTTTACATATTTCTGGTTTGGATCATTCGGCTTATCAGGAATCGTGAGTTTAAGTCTCCCTTGCTCCACAAGAGGATTAATGTGTTTTTTTCTATTCTTAGTCTGATTTGTCAAGCCCATCCTTGATAGGATTTCTGCTGCTGTTCTAGGGACGGTGCAAAAGTTAATAATGTCTTGTTCCTTCCCCGGCAATTTGACTTTTGATGGTGCAACTCCGTTACTCGACTCCGTTACTTTTTGTTGAGCTCCGTTACTTTTCTTGGTTACTCCGTTACCAAACTCCGTTACTCTGACACTTTCTTGGTTACTTCCCCGCCAAAAAGTGACATAGATTATAAGGTTTTTCGCAAAAACGGCTTTCTATGCGCTTCTGAGCGACTGTTTCAAAAATGGGAACAGGGGCAGTATCCGAAGGTCATATCGATTCATGAAAGAATTATCAAAAAAACTACGGCCATTTCAAAAATTAGCCGTATATTTGTCGCGAATCATGCGCATATGGCCAAGTTTTACCAAGACATCTCTGCAAGCGGAGGAACGATACGGACTCATGAACTACGTGAGCCCAGGGCTTACTATGGAATCAACAAGGCTATCAAATCCGGCAATGTCATCAGAATCAAGAATGGTGTGTATATTCTCCCTGAAGAACTGGCGACCACGATGATAGATGTTGAAAGGATCGTCCCCGGCGGTGTCGTTTGCATGTATTCCGCGTGGGATTATTATGGGCTTACCACTCAAATCCCTGATGGATTTTACGTTGCTATAGAAAAGCACAGGAAAGTGGTGGTCCCGGAGATTTCTGGCATCATTCTCTGCTATTGGGAAGAGAAATACTGCACGATGGGCGTTGAAGAAGCTGACATTGCCAATCATAAGGTTAAGATTTTCTGCATCGAGAAAAGCGTTTGCGACGCTGTAAAGTTTCGTAACAAGATCGGGACTGAAGTGGCTGTTGAGATTCTTAGGAACTATCTCAAGCGCAAGGATCGTAACATTTCCCGTCTTATGGATTACGCAAAACAAATGAGAGTGCTGTCAACAATGAGACAATACCTTGAAATGGGGCTGTAATATGGAAAAGAAAAATGTAGCAAAGTCGGTTCGGGCCAAACTCCTGAACATCCGGGATTCAGTGCCTGGAACCGAATATATGCAGATTCTGCTCAGATACATCCAAGAGCGGATGTTGTACAGGCTGTCGATGAGCCAATATCGGGATAACTTCTGCCTGAAAGGAAGTGCACTTCTCTTCGCCTACGAAAAGTTCAAGGCTCGTCCGACGAAAGACATTGATTTCCTGGGCGACAAGATTAGCAGAGACAAAGAAACCATTCGAAAAGCTTTCCGAGAGATCTGCGCAATTCAATGCCCTGAAGATGGTCTTATGTTCGATAACGGAGAGAATGACATTAAGGTTGAGGATATTTCTTTGGACAAAGAGTATAACGGCGTCACAGTTACTGTGACAGCTAATCTTGACACCATTGTACAACCTTTTTCTATGGATATTGGGTTTGGAGATATTGTTGTTCCAGAGCCCCAGGAACTGGATTATCCCTTGCTTCTTGATGATATGCCGGAGGTTAGCATCAATGCTTATTCTTTGGAGACTGTTGTAGCAGAAAAGTTCCAGACAATGATTGATCGGGCGCTGGCAAACAGCAGGATGAAAGACTTCTATGATGTATATTCCATTCTTTCGTCAGAATCAGCACGTGTCAAGGTAAATGAGGAAACCCTTTCTGAAGCAATTGCCTCTGTTTTCAGCAATAGAGGAACGACATATACTGAGAATCACCCTCTTTTCAATGGCGAATTCAAGAATGATCCTATCAAGCAGACTCAATGGAACGCATTCTTGAAAAAGATGAAATACAAGGGAGTCTTACCTCTGAATGAGGTCATTGATTATATTACGGAAAAGTTGTCCCCCTATTGGCTATCGTTGAAGAAATGAATTCATTTCACACATACGCATTTCCTAACGCAAAGAGCATTATTGTTTGCGGAGATATTCACGGCGAATTCAACGCCGTGATATACAAGCTATGTATCCAATACCAGATGACAGAATTGTAGCCGGAAACCATGCAGGAAGGACACGGGCGGTACTCCCTGCGCAATTCTGTTTCCGGTCTTTTCCACCGAACACCTTTGGGGAAGACGCTACTTCAGAAACACGAAGAAGACAGCGAGAACCAGGCACACGAAGGCGGCGAAGTGGTTCCAATGAAGGGATTCACCCTTGAAGAGGAGGGTGACAATGAGAGTGAAGACGATCAGCGAGACAACTTCTTGAATGACTTTTAGTTGCATTAGGCTGAACGGGCCGCCGTTGCCGTTGAAGCCCAAGCGGTTGGCGGGAACCTGGGCGCAATATTCAAAGAAAGCCAGTCCCCATGAAAAGAGGATCACCAGAATCAGCGGCCAGCTGGTGGAGACCTTCATCTCCTGAAGCTTCAGGTGGCCGTACCAGGCGAATGTCATGAATATGTTGGAAAGGACCAACAGCAGAACAGTTCCTATCGCTCTCATTGTGTCATTGAATATTAACGGGCGCAAATGTAGTAATATTCTTTGGAATATTCAGTCGCTCCGGTGATAGGCATGTCCTAGCAGACCCGCGCTTCGACAGACACAGTGACCGACGGATCAGCGGCTGGCCAATCATCGGTCGGTGCTTCCCGGTTGCCGGGCTTGCCGAAGCGGCTAATTTGCGGGCGGTCAAATAATAAATCGAAATTTATTGTCGCAATTTTGCTTATAATCTTTTTTGGGCTTACCTTTGCCGAACAAAAGTAAAACATTTTATAAACAGATAATTCTTATCAATTATGAGCGAAGAGAAATTCAGAATCGAATCTGACCTTCTTGGAGAACTTCAGGTTCCGGCTGAGGCCTACTACGGTGTCCAGACACAGAGAGCCCTCAACAACTACAAGATCTCCAACACCAGGATGTGCGACTACCCTGAGTACGTCATCGCCATGGCCTGCGTCAAGCTTGCCGCGGCACAGACGAACAAGGAACTCGGAGCTATGGATCCGAAGATCGCCGACGCGATCGTGGAGGCATGCCGCGAGATCATAGACGGAAAGTTCCACGACCAGTTCCCTGTGGACATGATGCAGGGAGGCGCGGGAACATCCGTGAACATGAACGCCAACGAGGTGATCACCAACAGGGCTCTTGAGATCATGGGACATGCAAAGGGGGAGTACCAGTTCTGCTCACCTAACGACCATGTGAACTGCGCCCAGTCCACCAACGACGCCTATCCTTCTGCCTTCCGCTACGCTTTCATCAGGATGAACAGAAAACTGGAGAAGAGCCTCAAGGATCTCATCGACGCGTTCAAGGAGAAGGGTGAGGAATTCAAGGACGTTATCAAGATGGGCCGTACACAGCTTCAGGACGCGGTTCCTATGACCTCCGGCCAGGAGTTCCACGCCTATGCCACCAACCTTGAGGAAGAGGTTCTGAACCTTGAGAGAAACGTGAATCTTCTCTATGAGATCAACATGGGAGGCACCGCAATCGGTACCGGCCTCAATGCCAAGCCTGGTTTCGCAGAGCTTTGCGCCAAGAAGATGACCGAACTCACAGGCGAGAAGTTCATCGCTGCTCCGGATCTCGTGGAGGCCACTCCTGACACTGGCGCCTATGTCAGCTACTCTGGTGCCCTCAAAAGACTGGCAGTCAAGCTTTCCAAGATTTGCAACGACCTCAGGCTCATGGCCTCCGGTCCTCGCTGCGGTCTGAAGGAGATCAATCTTCCGCCTATGGCTCCAGGCTCGTCAATCATGCCTGGCAAGGTCAATCCTGTCATCCCGGAGGTCACCAATCAGGTTTGCTTCAAGGTGATCGGCAACGACATGACCGTCTCATTCGCTGCCGAGGCCGGACAGCTCCAGCTGAATGTCATGGAGCCTGTGATCGCAGAATCCATCATGGAGAGCATCACCTGGCTGACGAACGCGATGAACACCCTGCGCGAGAAGTGCATCGAAGGCATCACCGTCAACAAGGAGCGTTGCTACGAGATGGTGAAGAACAGCATCGGCATCGTGACCGCCCTCAACCCTATCATCGGCTACAAGGCCAGCACCAAGGTCGCCAAGGAGGCTCTTGAGACCAACCGCTCCGTCTACGACATCGTCCTCGAAAGAGGCATCCTCAGCAAAGAGGAGCTAGACAAGGCTCTGGATCCAAAGAATATGATCGGATAGCTTCTTCCACACAAATATGAATACTAAAAGCGCCGACCCGTCCGGGTCGGCGCTTTACTTATTCGTTAACCAAAGATTACTTCTTCGAAGACTTGGATGGCTTGGCTGTGCCATTCTTGGCGGCGAGGCGCTTCTGGTTCCATATTGTGGCATCGTACATCACAGGAGTACCGATGAAGATGGAAGCGTAAGTACCGATGCAGATACCAAGGATGAGGGCAACCGCGAGACCTCTGATGGACTCTCCGCCGAAGATCGCGATGGCGAGCATGGTTACGAGAGTAGAGACAGAGGTGTTGACGGTACGGGTCAACGTGGCGTTGATGGCCTGGTTGGTGTTCGTCCTCACGTCAACGTTAGGATGCAGAACTCTGTACTCACGGATACGGTCGAAGATAACCACGTTGTCGTTGATGGCGTAACCGATGATCGTAAGGATGGCTGCGATGAACGTCTGGTCAACGTCAAGGTTGAACGGCAGGATTCCCGAGAACAGGGAGAAGAAGCCGATCACGATGATGGCGGTGTGGGCGAGTGAGACAACTCCACCAAGACCCCATGTCCATCCCTTGAAACGGAACGCGATGTAGGCGAAGATCACCAGCAGGGAGAGGATGACGGCGATGATAGCGTCCCTCTTCATGTCGTTGGCGATCGTAGGGCCGACCTTGTCGGACGAGATGATACCGTTAGGATTATCTACGGTAGACTTGAACTGTTCGAGAGTGATGTCCTTCTCGGCGAAGAACGGCTTCAAGGCATGATAAAGCATAGACTCAACCTCGGCGTCAACGTCTGTGGACTCCTGCTCGATCTTGTACTGGGTCGTGATCTTCATCTGGCTCTCACCACCGAACTGCTTTACCTCGACGGCACCGTCGAACTCAACCTCGGCGGCGCTGCGGATCTGCTCGGCAGTGACTGGCTGGTCGAAACGTACAACATAGGTACGGCCACCGGTGAAGTCAACACCGTAGGTGAAGCCCTTGGTGAAGACGGAGACGATGGAGATGACGATCAAGGTGCCGGAAATGATGTAAGACCACTTGCGGCCGGCGATGAAGTCAAAGTGTGTGTTCTTGAGGAAGTTCTTGGTAAGATCATTCTCGAACGCGATGCTCTTGCCCTTCGAGATACGGTCATCGAAGATAAGTCTGGTGATGAAGATCGAGGTGAGGACAGAGGTGATGATACCGATGATCAACGTGGTGGCGAAGCCCTGGACAGGACCGGAACCGAACACGAAGAGGACGATACCGGTAAGGAGGGTTGTCACCTGACCGTCGATGATGGCGGAGTAGGCGTTCTTGTAACCGTCGGCCACAGCCTTGCCCAAGCCCTTTCCGGCGGCGAGTTCCTCTTTGATACGCTCGTAGATGATCACGTTGGCATCAACGGCCATACCCATTGTCAGGACGAGACCGGCGATACCAGGGAGAGTCAGGACGGCTCCGAATGAAACGAGGACTCCGAAGAGGAGAAGCACGTTGCAGAGGAGAGCGAGGTCAGCGGCGACACCCGCGCCCTGATAGAAGAAGATCATGTAGACAAGCACCAGGATGAACGCGATAAGGAACGAGATCATACCGGCGTTGATTGACTTGGCACCGAGGGAAGGACCTACTACCTGCTCCTGGATGATGGTGGCAGGCGCAGGAAGCTTACCTGACTTGAGGACGTTCACAAGGTCGGTCGCCTCGTCCGGTGTGAAGTGACCGGTGATGGAGGAGCTTCCGCCCGTGATGGCGTTCTGGACGTCAGGGTAGGAATATACCATGTTGTCGAGAACGATGGCAATCTGCTTGCCGACGTTGTCGCTGGTCATGCGGGCCCAGATATTGGCGCCCTCGGCGTTCATGCTCATTGAGACTGAAGGCTCACCGTTTGAACCGTGGTCGTAGACGACGCGGGCGTCGGTGATCACACCTCCGTCAAGCTTAGCCTTGCCGTCCCTTGAGGTGGCCTTGATGGCGACAAGTTCGAAGATGTTGTCTCCCTGGACATACTCGGAAGGTTTCACAGACCACATCGGCTTGAACTCGGCAGGGAAGATCTCGGCGATCTGAGGCATAGAAAGGTACCTGTTGACCTTGGCGGTGTCAATCGCGGAAGCGAAACCGATGCAGGCGTTGTTGGAGCCGGAAGGGTTCAGCACAGCGAAGAGAGGGTTGGCCTTCTTGTAGGCGTCAAGCTCCGCGGAGGTGTTCTGGTTCTGTGCGATCTCTGAAGTGATGAGAGAGTCTGCGCCATCCTGTGGCTCGACTACAGCCTCCGGCTGCCCGGTGACCTCTGTGGAGTCAGACTCACCGGCGAGGATCTCCGCGAGTTTCGCATTGGCCTCGGCAAGATAGCCTGAAAGTTCCTGGTTGGTGTAGGTCTCCCAGAACTCAAGGGAAGCTGTTCCCTGGAGGAGCTTTCTCACACGCTCAGGCTCCTTCACGCCAGGAAGCTCGACAAGGATGCGTCCGCTGTTGCCAAGCTTCTGGATGGAAGGCTGGGTCACACCGAAACGGTCGATACGGCTTCTGAGCACGTTGAAGGAGTTGGCCACAGCACTTTCTGCCTCGCTGCGGATGACGCTGATGACCTCGGCGTCAGTGGAGGCCGGGGTGATCTTGTCCTTCATCTCGTAGGTACCGAAGATCTGGGCGAGGGTCTGGCCGTTGGCCACCTCTTTCCAAGCATCGGCGAAAAGGGTGATGAAGTCCTCCCTTGAGTTGACGCTGCGATCCTTTGCAAGGGCGAGAGCCTTCTGGAACTCAGGGTTCATGCTGTTGCCGGAGATGGCTCTTACAAGATCCTGGAGCTGAACCTGAAGCATAACGTTCATACCGCCCTTGAGGTCCAGACCGAGATTTATCTCCTTTGCCTTGCACTCCTTGTAGGTGTTCCAGAGGAAAACCTTCTGGGAAGAGATGGAGTCAATGAACACTCTGTTCTGTTCTTTCCTGATGGAGTCCAGATAGTAAGCCTGGTCATTTTCAGGAACCTGTGCGAAAGACGCCGAATTCTGGGCGGCAACGGCTGCCTTCTCAGCGAATTTCTCCGCTTTCTTTTCCTGGATGGATGTCACCGCAGTGAAGGAAAGCTGCCAAATGGAAGCGATCGCAAGCAGAATGGCGACAAGCCTAATCCAACCTTTACTTTGCATAATTTTTACCTTTATTTTATTGTTTTAATTTTTTCGCATAAAAATAGGGGTACAAATTTAGCATTTTTTTCTTAGAAAGAAATTATCTGCCAAGTATTTCTTATTTTTGCAGACGCAATCACCGAGATTTTTCAGAATGAAGGACAAAATATTCATCGGCATATTCGCATTGATCGTCCAGATCGCGTCCCTTCCGGAGGCTTCAGCCCAAGTCTCCCCCACAAAACTTATGATCAAGGCTGACTCCTGCAGGCTGGCCTACAATTTCGCGGAGGCGGTCCAGTACGGCGAGGGTGCTGTCGAAGCATTGGACTCGACGGCGTCGGCAAAGGCGGAAGATCTACTTCTATTGGCTCGCAATGGTCTGAATATGATGGAGTTCTGTAGCCAGCCGACAGTGGTGGCCAAGAAGACTTTCCAACTCAGGGACTTTTTCCTGTTCTACCCTTTGAAGGATTTCAGCTGGAGAAAGGCACCCAACCAACTCGACTCACTCGGAGGTGATGACCTGTCCCGCGCCATCTATGTTCCGGAGGGAACGAGGGACATCTACTATTCAGCCAAGGATGAGGAAGGGATCAGAAACATCTATAGAACCCATCTTGGGGACTCGCTCTGGTCTGTACCTGCACTGATCAACGAACAGATGACCAGTTCCTCAGATGAGATCTACCCTATGCTGTCCCCTGACGGGCAATCGCTTTACTTCGCGTCCAAGGGACTCTACGGCATGGGCGGCTATGACCTCTACGTCTCGAACTGGAACAAGGAGACTAACGACTGGGACGTGCCGGTGAACATGGGCTTTCCATATTCATCGCCCTATGACGACTTCCTGTTCGCCAACACCGACGACGGCAAGTACTCGATCTTCGCGTCCAACCGCGAGTGCGGACGCGACAGTGTCACGGTCTATGTTCTTGAATATGACAGCATGCCTGTCCGCAAGGCGGTCTCCGATGTGGGCGAGCTGAGGGCGCTGGCCGCCCTTGATCCGGCAGGCGACCCGTCCAGAATCAACAACGGATCGACCTCCTCCGACAATGCCCAGCAGGACGAAGGAACCAAACGGTACATGGACAAAATGCGGGAGGTCAGGGCGTTGCGAGACTCGGTGACAAGATTCAGCAAAAATCTGGACAAGCTGAGATCGGGCTTCGCCACCGCCTCCGACGAGGAAAAGGCCAGGCTCACCGCCGAGATCACAGAGAAGGAGATGATGCTTCCGACCCTTAACGGCAACCTGAACGCCGCCGTGAAGGAGCTTCAGAACATCGAGATGGATTTCCTTGCCAACGGAATCGTGATCGACACGCGGCGGCTCCAGGCCGAGGCCGACAAGGAGATTGTCGGGACAGCCTCCGGCTACACATTCTCCAAAAACAGTTACGGCCCGGATCTTCATCTGGAGATCCTCAAGCCGAAACCTTCGTTCGACTATTCGTTCATGATCCTCCCGGAAGGACGTTTCGCCGAGAACAACACACTGCCGGAAGGCATTGTCTATCAGATAAGAATATTCACCCTCAGCAGAAAAGCCTCTGTCTCCGACCTCAACGGCCTGAGTCCTGTGTTCGAGAGGATCACTACAACCGGGAAGCACGCCTATTCCGTCGGGCTTTTCAAGTCCTACAAAGATGCTCTTTCCAACCTTAACAAGGTGAAGAAGAGAGGGTTCCGCGACGCGCAGATCGACGCGTTCCAGAATGGCCAGATCATCGGCGTGTCGAAGGCCAGGGATCTTGAGTCGAAGGTCAGGACCTTGATGATGGTCAGGATCTACCCGGAGAACGGGCAGTCTCTGTCCGAGGAGGCCATCGCGGCGATCCACGAGCATTCGGACAAGGATCTCATCAAGAGCGTCGAGGCCGGAGCCGTGGTGTTCACCGCCGGCCCGTTCGAGGACAAGTCGCAGGTGGACGCCCTTGTCGCCGCCCTGAAGGCCGCCGGAGCCGAGAACATCTCCATCACCGAATCCTCGTCGGATTAACATAGGAGAGGTATTATGAAGAAAGTCGGAAAAGTGCTTGTTGTGGACGACAACGCGGGGATCCGGTCCGCGTTGAAGATTCTGCTGCCTCTGCGGTTCGAGGCGGTGGAGATTCTGCCGTCGCCCTCGCAGCTGATAAGCACCGTCAACTCCTTTCAGCCTGACGTGATCCTGCTGGACATGAATTTCAACACGGACATCAACACCGGCAACGAAGGCCTCTTCTGGCTCAGCGAGTTACGCAGCAACAACCCGAATCAGAAAGTAATCCTGTTCACCGCCTACGCCGACATCTCCCTGGCTGTTGAAGGCATGAAAAGAGGGGCGTTCGACTTCATCGTGAAGCCTTGGGAGAACGAGAAATTGCTCGCCACGCTGGAAAGGGCGGTGACGGAGAACCGGAAGGACAGCCGGCAGTCTAATGAATATGCCACCGGCCCGACCGGGATGTACTGGGGAACGTCAGTGGTAATGGCCGAGATCAAGAAGACAATCGAGAAGATCGGCCCTACCGATGCCACGGTACTGATCACCGGCGAGAACGGAACGGGTAAGGATCTTCTGGCCAGAGAGATACACAATCATTCCGAGCGGCGGAACGGCCCTATGGTCAGCGTGGATGCCGGAGCGATTCCGGAGACCCTTTTCGAGAGCGAGCTCTTCGGACACGTCAAGGGAGCGTTCACGGACGCCTATGCCGACAAGGCCGGAAAGATCGAGCTTGCCGAGGGCGGAACCCTGTTTCTGGACGAGATCGGGAACATTCCGCTTCACCTTCAGGCGAAGCTTCTGAGGGTTCTCCAGAACAGGACGATCACGAGGGTCGGCGACACCAAGCCACGCAATGTGAACATCCGCCTTGTCTGCGCCACGAATATGGATCTGCGCCAGAAGGTGCAGGAAGGCTCGTTCAGGGAGGATCTCTTCTACAGGATCAACACGATGAGCATCCATCTGCCGGCCCTGAGGGAGCGCCCGGAAGACATCGTTCCGCTCGCCGTGATATTCATAAAAAGGTTCGACGAGAAGTACCACCGCGAGGTAGAGGGCATCGATCCGGAGGCGAAGGCCGCTTTGAAGGACTGCCACTGGAGCGGGAATATTCGTGAGCTCCAGAACTGCATCGAGAAGGCGGTCATTCTGGCGGAAGGCAGTAATCTGACAGAGAACGAGTTGCAGCTGCCGTCAGAGGCTCTGGTCGAGGGAAGCGATCAGCCGGTCGAGACCTTGGAGGAGGTCGAGGAGAGAGCGATCCGGGCGGCGGTGGAGAAATATTCAGGAAACATGTCGCTGGTGGCCAAGGCGTTGAATGTCAGCCGCCCGACCCTCTACAGCAAACTCAAGAAGTACGGAATTTAGGAATATGCTTCCGTGGCCTGAAATAGCGATTCTTGCGGGAGCCATCGTGGCGGTGGCTTTGGCCGCGGTGCTGGCAACACGGTACCGCATCCTCAAGAAGGTCACCTATATGCTTGACGCACTGGAGGACAAGGAGACCAACTTCCGTTTCGACGAGAGGGGGCTGGGCAGCCGGAAGATCAACCACACATTGAACCGTATCCGCACCATATTCCAGAAAGAGACCGCCGACATACGTGAGCAGGAAGAATATTACGGGCAGATGCTTGACAAGGCGAAGACGGGCATCGTCGTGCTGGAGTCCGGGACGGATTCCGTGCTTTACACCAACAAGCAGGCGCGGCTCCTTCTGAGCGTGTCGTCGCTTAGCACCCTTCGCCAGCTGGACATCATGAGCCCTTCCTTGAGAGTGGCTTTCGAGAAAGTCGAGGAGGGTCTGGACCAGAAGGCCTCACTCTATTCGGAAAGCTCGCAGACGAACATTTCCCTGTCCGCCACATCGGCGCACATCGGGCGTAAGGACGTGAAAATCATCGCGGTAAACGACATCTCTGAGGCCATCGAGGAGAACGAGTCGGAGTCCTGGACAAGGCTCATCAGGGTGCTGACCCACGAGATAATGAACACCGTCACCCCGATCGCATCCCTTTCCGAGGCTCTTTCCGAATATGCCGGGACGATCACTCCGCCATCAGACGGGCCGGATCTCAAGGCAGGTCTGGAGACCATCGCCAGCTCGTCCCGCGGTCTGATAAAGTTCGTCAATTCGTACAGGGATCTGACCCACGTGGCCGTGCCGGTGCGCAAGGCTTTCTTCGCCAGGGACATAGCCGCCAAGGTGATCGACCTGAGCCAGCCGGTTCTGACAGCCGCCGGAGCGACCGCCTGTTTCGTGGAGAAGACCGAGGACGTGCTGCTGTACGCCGACGAGAGCCAGATCTCCCAGATCCTGATCAACCTTGTAAAGAACGCTGCACAGGCCGGTGCGAGACACATAGAGATCTCCGCCGAGCTGGACAAGCGTGACAACGCCGTCATCAACGTCAGCAATGACGGCCCTCCGATCAGCGCCGCAAGCCAGGAGGAGATCTTCATCCCGTTCTTCACCACCAAGCCCGAAGGCAGCGGCATAGGCCTGAGCCTTTCCCGTCAGATCATGAGGATGCACGGCGGCACCCTCCGCCTCACCCGCTCCGACACCGAAGCGACTGTTTTCACGCTGATATTCAAGTAAAACTCCTTAGCGTCCGGAAGGTTGCCCCGACGAACCCTCCGCGCTTCGCGCTCCGTCCCTCCCAGCCTGACGGCTGGGCCCCTCCCGCTTATAGCCGCGGGTGGCCAAAGTTCGCTGTGGCAACCTCCCGGCCGCCGCAAAGCGGACCGAGAGAACCCAACCCTACTCGTTCTTGAGGGACTCGACAGGGTTGGTGTGAGCGATCCTCAGGGAGCCGATCACGATGACGCTGACGATTATGGCCAGGACGATGATGTCGGCGGCGATGAAGAACAGTGGGTTGAGGGCGATCTTGACAGGGAACTGTTGGAGCCAGTAATGGGCTACAAGCCAGGCGCCCGCGTCACCGATGATTACCGCGAAGACAGCCACCTTCAGGATGTCCGTCACGAGCATCGAAACGATCTCGGAGGACTGGGCGCCGTTGACCTTGCGGACGGCGATCTCGGCGCTTCGGCGGTAGTTCTCGTCACGGACGTAGGAGATGAGGCCGATGACGGCGATCAGAAGGGCGAACAACGCGCCAAGCTCGTAGGTCCTCTTCATCTGCTTGGTGGAATCGTACATATTCACAAGAGTCTCTGAATATGACTTCACCTCGGCGTCGCTGTCCGGAGCCACCTCCTTGATGGTTTTCTCCACCTTGCGCATGGCTGCGGGAGTGACTTCGTTCAGTTTGATGACAATGGTGTGCATCAGTCCAGACCAGTCATATTTGTCAACATCCTTGTCGGCCTCCGTGTAGAAGTCCCGGTTCCAGCAGAAACGGACGCTCGGACGCTCATCCATATCGGTGACATCTCCGATGACATAGTCCTCGTAGACTCCGCAGATGGTGACCTGATCGTGCTCGGAAATGTTGACGATCTTGCCCACAGCCCCGTCAGACCAATCCGCAAAGGCGGCCATCTTGGTCACAAACGACTTGCTGACAGCCACATCGTTCGGTCCCTTAGGAACAGATCCCTCGACAAGACGGAAACCCATCATATCAAAGAAGCCCTCCGAGGCTCCATATTCATCGGCGATGTTGAAAAGCTCACGGTCGTCGCCGGGAAGATAGACATTGTTGCCGGATGCCTTTTCGAATGGCAGGGTGTAGGTCAGTTCCGCGGCCTCGACCTCAGGAAGCGAGCGGAGGGCTCCCGCGATGGCATTCATCTTTGTCTGGTCGTAGGACGGGAATGTCTCGTAGACCAGATTCCGGTACTCGTAGCCAGGGTCGGTGTTCAGCACCTTACGGTACTGGAGGCTTACAATCAGCACCAAGGACACCAACACGGCGTTGATGGCGAACTGGAAGGCCAGCAGGGAGATCTTCCAGCGGCGTTTGCTTTCCTTATAGCCCCGGAAGGCACTGGATATCGGGATTCTGGTGAACATCTGGGCCGGAATGATGGCGGAGATGAAGAATACAAGAATAATGATTCCGATGATGATCCAGACGGAGAGCGGGGTGATCAGATCCTGGACAGGTACACCGAGCAGAGATTCGATGGCACCTCTGAACGCAAGCACGAGGGCTGCGGCGACCGCAAGCGAGAGACCAAGATTGCAGGCGGTCTCCCTGAGAAGAATCCTGTTGATGTCCCAAGATTCCGCACCATAGCATTTGCGGACTCCGACCTCACGCGCTCTGCGGATGACATCCGAGATGGCCACAAGGACGTAGTTCATAATGGACACAAGCAGCAGCAGCGCGGCGATGATGGAGAGGATGAACACAAGGTTTCTGACCTCAGGCCTCGAGCTGTGCTCAGTGGCCAAAGGCGAAAGGAAGTACCAGAGAGTGAGGCCGCTCTTCTCCATTTCCTCCAGCGGCTGGTGAGCCTTCTGCATCTCGTGGATGGCATCTTTAAGCGACGCGGGATCAACCCCTTCGGCCAACTTGACGAAAGCCACGTACCTGTCGTTGCCGACCCAGTTGGAGAGGCTCCTCTGGCTCATAGCCTCGATGGAAAGGATGACATCGGCGTGGATCGAGCCGTTCTTCGGAAAGTCCTCATAGACTCCGCAGACGGTCAGCTTCAGATTCGGATTGTCCTCGTTGGCAACCTGCTTTCCGACAGCCGCTCCAACTCCTCCAAGTTTCTCGGCGAAAGTCTTTGAGATGGCCACATCGCCGCTCCACGACCTCAACGCCTTCTCCGGCTCACCGGCGAGGAACTGACGATTGAATATTCTGAAAAAGCAGGAGTCAGCCAAAAGGTGCTCGGCAGCCACCTTGCTTCCTTCGTCATCGATGATGAAATTCTCGCTGTTGAATATGCCGGTGAACCTTGTGGCCTCCAGCACTCCCGGCACCTCGGCCTTGAATCCCGGAGCGATGGCTCCGCTGACCTGACCGAAATCCTTATCCTCACCTTGCATAACGGCGCCGGTGCGGATCTTATAGATCCTGTCAATGTCCTTATAGACATTGTCGTACGAAAGTTCAAAGCAGACCTTGGCGATCAGGATGACGGCTATCGCCATCCCGACTCCCAAGGACAAAACCTTGATGATCAAATCACTTTTTCTTCTCATACCCATTCCTCCACATGAAGGCTAATCTTTTATCGTTCAATATTTTGCTTGCATATACTCCTCCCGATTCCAGCGGTGAGGACACATCATTATATTCCTAATCTTCAATCGTTTAGGCTCCACAGCCTTTGCATCACATCCAGAAGGTTGCCACGACGAACCCTCCGCGCTTCGCGCTCCGTCCCTCCCAGCCTGACGGCTGGGCCCCTCCCGCTTATGGCCGCGGGTGGCCAAGGTTCGCTGTGGCAACCTTCCGGATGATAAAGACAGAATCGTAACAGATTCCAAGTCCATCTTGACACGCTCAGCGACCGAGATATTATTCCTTCTTCAGCTCGATCGCCGGGTTGGTGCGGGCGGCGCGGACAGCCTGCCAGAGGACGGCAAGGGCGGCAATGACGGCGGTGAACAGACCTGCCACCGCGAATATCCACCAATGGAGACCGATGCGGTAGGAATAGCCGTTCAACCAAGTGTGCATCAGGTACCACGCCACCGGGACGGCGATGACGAACGCCACACCGATCATCTTCATGAACTCGGCCACAAGGCCCCACAGAACAGAGTTATAGTCAGCGCCATAGACCTTCTTGAGAGACACTGTCCTGCGTTCCTGCTGCATGTAGTACGAACTCATCGCCACAAGACCCAGAGCCGAGACAAACAGCGAAAGGATTGTGAATATGACCATGATCTCCAACACCCTGTTCTCGGAAGCGAACACAGCCTTGATGTCATCCTCGACATAGCTGGCATCGAATAACTTATCCGGGTACAATTCGCTAAAGACCGCTTTGACCCTTGCGAAAGCCTCTTTGTGATCCGGCGTGGTCTTCACAAGAATCGTCCACGGCCACTTCCCGGCAGGATATTCATCATACTGGTAGATCAACGCAGGATGCTGTTCCTGCAGTAACGGCTTTATCTTGAAGTCGTAGTAGATTCCTCCTATCTGCCATGTGCTGTTGGACTTGGTCGTGAACTCCGTGGCGCTCTCGTCTATTTCGAGGATTCCGTAGGCATATTCATTCAGCCAATAACTGTTCGGACTGTGATTGTCCTGCTTCTTCCTGATGCCGAGGATGTTGAAGTAGGCGCTGTCGCCCTTCACCATCTGGAACGACGCCTCTTTTCCGCTTTCGGTGGACATAGTCCAGTTGTTGGTGCTGAACATCGGGTAGCCATCGCCGAGACCGACAGCCTCAACGCAGCTTTCCGCCTTAAGTTTGTTGATGAGCGGAGCCAATTCGCCCGCGCGGCCATATTCATTGCTGATGGTGATCTGATCCTCAGTGTTATAGCCCATCGGAGCATTGATCATAGAGCGGATCTGGAGGAACATCGTGAACGCCGTCACAAGCATCACGACCGTGATGACATTCTGAATGACAATGATGACCTTGCTGTAAAGTGTCTTGGTCTTGAGCCTGAGCGTTCCTCGGACAATCTCGATCGGCTCGGCCTTCTGGATGATAAGCGCGGGAACTATGCCGGCGATGACCCCTACCAAAACCGTGAACAGGACGCAGACAAGCACGCTCACCGGAGAGATTGCCTTGAAGATAGAGATGTCATAGTTCAACACCTTCGAAGCCGCCGGGGAAATGGCCTCGCCAAGCAGGACGGCGATGACCATAGCGGCCGCGCAGATTATGGTGCTCTCGACAATCATCTTCATGAATATGCCGCCTTTCGTCGCCCCGATGAGCCTTCTGGTGGCCATCTCCTTGGCACGGAAGCCGGAGAGAGCCGTGGTCATATTCACATAGTTCAGGATGGCGAACAGAAGCAGCAGGAAGCACATTCCGGCAAGCAGCATCACTGTCGTCTTGTTGCCAAGACGCAGACTGTCATTATAGTCCTCATTGCCGTCCGACAGGAAATAGACATCACGTAAAGGAATGATTCTCACGTCATTATCACCTCCGCCGTAGTCTGACATATATCTCCAGAAATTCTCCCGGCACCATTTAAGAATATCATCGTGTCTGGCCGGAAGATCGGCGTTCGGATAAGCCATCACAAAGCAAGTGGATGATCCGGCGTTGGACATCCGCTCATCGTTCGCCTGGTTGGTGATCGTCATGATCTCTCCGCGAAGGAATATGTCGCACGGTCTGATGATGGAGTTCTCAATGTCCTTGAACACACCTGAGACTGTCAGGTTGCTTACCGTTGAGTCAGCGCCGTCGAAACGGATCTCACGTCCAACCGGATCCCTGTCCCCGAACTGAGCCTTGGCGAAAGACTCACTGATCAGGACTCCGCTTATCGAGGCCTTCCACTCACTGAAGTCGCCCTCCACGAGAGGGAAACTGAACATATCGAAAAACGACGAGTCAGCGTAAGAAGTCCTGGCGTTCACGATGTTGCCGTCGATCTTGTACTCCTGCATTCCGTTGCTGGAATATGAAGCTGACCTCTCAATCTCCGGAAAGTTAGCCTTCATGTGGCGGGACAGCCAGTAAGCGGACGAAAGGGTCTCTTTCTGTGCGATGACGTAGATCCTGTCGGCGTTCTTTTGGAACGAGTCCGTGCTCAGCTGACTGGTGACGTACACGGCCAGAAGCAGGACAAACGCCATCGAGAGGCTGAGTCCCAGAAGGTTGACCGCGCTGTAAAGTTTGTTGCGCTTCAAGAAGTTAATGAAACTGTTCATAATCCATTCACGGCCTCGCGGAGGCCAACTTTTTGTTTTTCATTCTTTTGCTTCCCTATCCTCATTCCCGCTTCATGCAAGAGGACATCCAAGCATATTCCTAATGGTCAATCACTTATCCTCCACGGATTTTTACCCGTTTGGAAATCCCATCCAGAAGGTTGCCACGACAAACCCTCCGCGCTTCGCGCTCCGTCCCTCCCAGCCTGCGGCTGGGCCCCTCCCGCTTATGGCCGCGGGTGGCCAAGGTTTGCTGTGGCAACCTTCTGGATGAACCGAGACAAAGTATTAAGGAGTTTGACTATAAGATTCAGGCAACCTTCCGCCAATAATATCTTAAACGTGAGGGGCGGCGCTTATGGGTGGTATAATTACATTATCTACTGTCAAGTCCGTAGTGACGATTCATCAGCTCTCGTCAAGTAATCAGCCGTCCCTCACGAGCAAGATTCAACGCTAAAGCTCGTTCTTCACGTCGGAGACGATCTGGCCGTCGAACAGGTCGATGGTGCGCTGTGCCACGGCGGCGTCTCTCTGGGAGTGGGTCACCATTACGATTGTCGTTCCCTCCTTGTTGAGCTCGCTGAGGAGATCCATAACCTCCTTACCGTTCTTGGAGTCCAGGTTACCGGTAGGCTCATCGGCGAGGATCAGTTTCGGACCTGCGACCACGGCACGGGCGATGGCCACTCTCTGCTGCTGACCTCCGGAAAGCTGCTGAGGGAAGTGCTGGGCTCTGTGGCTGATGGCCATTCTCTTCATAATCTCGGTGACCTTCTGCTTACGCTCGGCCGCGGAGATGTTCAGGTACCTCAACGGAAGCTCGATGTTCTCATAGACATTCAGTTCATCGATCAGGTTGAAGCTCTGGAACACGAATCCGATGTTGCCCTTACGGAACTTGGTGCGCTCCTTTTCCTTGAGCTGGCTGACCTCCGTGCCGAGAAGTTCGTAGGAGCCTCCGGTAGGGTTGTCAAGAAGGCCGAGGATGTTCAGAAGGGTTGACTTACCGCAACCGGAAGGACCCATGATGGCGACGAATTCTCCGTCAGCGATTTCGAATGAAACTCCATTGAGGGCTGTTGTCTCGATCTCCTCTGTTCTGAAGACCTTGGACAGATTGTTGACTTTAATCATAGCTTTGAAAATTTTTATTTGTTATTGTTTATATTCATTAATCAATTAGAAGACAAGCACATCGCTGTCGCCGTAGTTGTCGTAGGAGGAGGTGATGACCTTCTCGCCAGGCTCCAGCCCTTCAAGCACCTCATAGAACTGAGGGTTCTGACGACCGATGCGGATCTCGCGCTTGACAGCCTTGCCTCCATCCTTGCTGACCACATAGATCCACTTGCCTCCCGTCTTCTGGTAGAATGTCCCGCGAGGGATGAGGACCGCCCGCTCCGGCTGACCGAGCTGAAGGTTCAGGTAATATGTCTGGCCGGTCCTGATGTTGTCGGGCTGCTGGCCCTCGAACTTGAAGTCCGCCTGGAACTTGCCGTCACGCACCTCCGGATAGACCTTGCGCACCTGCGCGTCGTACTTCTCGCTCTGACGCTCAAATGTGGCGTCGAGTCCCGGAACCACACGGTCAATATAGTGTTCATCTATCTTAGCCTCAATCTTGTAGCTACCCTCGGAGTTGATCTGGCCGATCTTGGTGCCGGCACCGATGTATTGGCCAAGGTTCGCGTCCAGAAGTCCGAGAACCCCGTCGATCGGAGCCTTGATCGTAAGGCTCTCCTTGCGGCGGCGTATGAGTTGCATGTTCATCTTCATGTTGTCAAGACTCTCGCGCAGACTCAGAAGTTGGGTCGAACGGTAGAGACTGTCCTGCTCCATACTCTTGAGAGTCAGGTCAAGGTTCTGCCGCGAAAGCTCATAATCCTCCTGGGCCTTGAGGTAATCCTCCTTTGAGATGAGCTTCTCCTTGTAAAGCTGCTGGTTCTGCTCGAATGCCCTCTTGTTACGCCTGGCCTCGGAGGCGTAGCGGAGACGGTTCTGCTCATGGGAGAGTTTCTGCTGCTCCATCGAGATCATCGTGTTACGAAGGATGTTCTCCTTTTCCGCAAGCTCAGCCTCGGCGTTAAGTATCTGAAGGTCAAGGTTATCATTGGACAGCACAAGAATCGGTTCCCCGGCCTTGACGGTGGAACCTTCCTCGACGATGATCTTCTGGACGGTACCGCCTTCGAGCGGGCTGATCTGGATTGTGACCATTGGCTGTACCTGACCGCTCACACGGATATAGTCGTTGAACTGTCCGTCAGTCACCTGGCTGACCGTGATCGTGTCCTTGTCAACCCTGAGGGTCTTGGAATTGTCTCTGAACACGAGGTAGAGCACGAACACTACCACGATGGCTCCAAGCCAGTAAGGCATCGCCTTTTTTGTGAAGGCTGATCTCCAACCTTTCTTTTTCTCGATTATCTTGTCCATAATTGTTGTTATTTTCGTTTGCTTTAATTCGTCTTTAGCGGCTCTTCGACACACTCGGCGACCGTGATGTTTTTGTCCTTTCGGCGCTTCAACGGTTGGCAAGCCTGCCGAACAACGGCGACCGACGCTGTCATATTCATTGATCAATATAATCCACCCCGTTGTAGTAGTTGACCACGCTGCGCTTGATGAAGTAGGTCAGCAGTGAGTTGAGCCGCTGGGCGTTCGCCTCAAGGTAGTTGTTCGAAGCGGTCTGGAACTCGATCGGCGAGATCAGCCCCTGCTCCAACTTCTTCATATTCAATGAATATGCCTCCTCCTGCACATCGGACTTCCTTTGTGCCAGAATATAGGCGGCAGACGCTCCGTCGCGATCCTGGACAGCCCTGCGCACCTCGGCTGAGATGTCCCTCATCTTCTGGTCGTACTCGGCGGACGCCTTGGCGACGGCGTTCTTCTTCCTGGCGATGTTGCTGTGGCGCTGGAGTCCCGAGAAGATCGGAATATTCAGGGACAACTGGACATATTCACCTCCGTTGTTCTTGAATTGGGTCTGAAACGGATCCGAAGCCGTGCCGCTTCCAGGATAAGTAAAATAGGTCGTGGACCATCCGGCATAGGCACTGAGCGACGGGAGCAACTGCCATCTGGCGGTGTTGAGTTCCCGCTTTGCATTCATGAGGTTGAACCTTGCGACACGGGCTGCCGGATTATTGCTTTGCGCAAAGTCCACCATGTCTTCCATCGCAAGGGAATCGGTCAGAACCCGCTCGCCGTCAATGGTAGCCGGAAGGGTCGTGTCGATGACAAGTTCCTGTGGCTCAGACCAGAACATCACGTCCTCAAGGGTGATGCGGGCATCGTTGAGCTTGTTGTTGGCCTCAACGAGTTGGTACTGCTTGTCTGCAAGGTTGGAATCCATCTCGACGACATCGGCATGGCCTTTCTGTCCGAGTTCCTCCTGACGGCGAGCTTTCGCAAGGGACTGCTCAGCAACCTCGACCTGAGACTTGTAAATATCAGCCAACTGGCTGTAATAAAGCACGTTGCAGTAGGCTTCCATCGTGGCGAGACAGATGTCAGCCTCGATCTGGTCTTCCTGCGAGTTGCCAAGAGCGATCGAAGTCTTGGAGATCCTCAGGTTGTTAACGGCCTTGAATCCGTTGAAGAGAGTGATGCCGGCGCTGACACCATAGCTGTTGTGGAAAGATGTTGTGGTGACGTAAGTGTTGGTCTTAGGGTCAACGGCACGTCCGAAATTGTAGTAGGCCGAGCCGCTTCCGCTGATCTCCGGAGTGAAGGCATCGAAGATCGCGTCCCTTCTTGCCAGCCGGGCGTCATCGTTGGCCGCCTGCTGGATCCTCACCTTGGTGCTGTTGCTGACCGCATACCCCATGCAATCCTTAAGCGTCATCGGAGTCGGAAGCGGCTCCCCATTCCCAGGGATCGTCCCCTCGGCCACAGGTGCGGCAAGCGCCGGAACGGCACTAAGCAAAACCGTCAGCATAATGAATATTGTTTGTGACTTTTTCATGTTCTTCACCATTTATTTCCAATTCGGTAAAAGTCACAAGCATTTGGCGTGCCAAATAATTTACCACACTATCATTCAATAATTTAGCACATTTAAATATTTCCGGAAGTGTAAAGAAATTTAACACTATGTGTAAAGAATCTTTACAGTTCCCGGATTTCGCGAATCTGTTTCGCGGCGGAGGATTCTCTTATGCCTGCCGTTTAGAGGCTATTTTTGATTTGTTTATGCACTAATTAGTTGCACACCTTCCATAACAGAGATGGTTCCTGAAAATAAGATACGTATTTCAGAGAACATCTTCTTTGACAACAACACTAAAAAAGGTATGTTTATAATGATAAACTACCATTGACAAAAAGCAATATTGAAATAGATACCTTCAGACTCCGCTAACTAGACAAAAAACAAGAAATATGTTAAGAAAGCTGCTACTTACTATCGGATTTGTTTTATTGTTTTTTATAAGGCCATTGGAGTCAGGCGCACAGGTGCCGGTCACAATCAAATGTGAGAATAACGCCAAGACGGTCACTGACATCAGAGTGCAGATCACCTTCCCGTCCGGTAAAATGAAAGCGTATGACGGGAAGAATCTGGAAAGCGAGGTTCTGGAATATCATCTCCAAAAAATTCATGATTTCCGGAGAAGAAAAAAGAATCGATGTTTACACTTCAATGAATCTCAGGAGCATGGTGATTCCTTGTAACTCAGAGTACTCAAACAGAAAGTACTGCATCCTGTTCATAAAGAAGATTTATCCTGAATGTCCGGAAGGGCGATACCCTAAAGGATATGAGAACGATTCTGAGCGGACGAATCTCTGGGAATATTCCCTCCAAAGCATAGTTCAAAAATAGCAGGCAAACAGGCTCCCTGTACGTAAAACAGTTGTCTGGCGTACCAAGGGGACTTAAACCCACGACCGGTACAGGATAGAGCCCTCTGGCGTACCAACGGTTTTCCGGCAAGACAGGAGACAGCTAAAAAGAATATCCCGCCATCATTCCTATTCACCAAAGTTCCTCGGCGCCACCGTAATAGTCATAGACATCCTGATAGTCAAGGTTGAGCTGCTCCAGAATCTCCTCCGAGGAAAGGCCGGTGACGATGCTCCTTCCACCGGAATTCAGCACCACACCATCTCCCCGTCCACCACCATCAAACAACGACCTTCCCCGCAGACCTACCGGATGGTTCAGAACCGTATCCACCGGTCGGATGGCATATTCATAGTACCGCACCGGCCTACTCTTCATCGCCTCCACCTCTCTCAAACGCCTCTTCTCCCCAATCATCGCCACCACCGCCAACGCCACCGGCAGAAGCAGTACCGCCGTCACCGCCAACTTCTCTTTCAATGAATATGTCTCATCGGGATCTTTGCGCATCACTTTTCTTTGATTTCCTTAACCCATATAGAAAACAGCTCTTCTTGAGTAAGATGAGTGTTTGCCGAACTAGTACTTGGCATTTCCACATTCAAGCAACCATAATCCAAAGCCTTCCTGTAAGCCTTTCCGCCATTGAACAAAACCTTCTTTATGGATGGATTAGAATTGATGAGTGACTGTACATCGTTCTGTTCCCCATTCTTAATATTAGAGTCCAAACTACCTTTACGTTCTGCTGAAGCATAGACATCCCACAACGCAATATGAAGCTGGTCCAACAATCTCAGCCTTTTTGAATAATCTTCCGGCAAAGGTTTGTCTGCTGCCTTAGCGATTATCTTCCAAAAACGGTTGCTACGATTAGCATAATACTGCTGAAGACGCAACGATTCTTTTCCAGGCATGGTGCCAAGAATTAATATACGAGGCGAAGCAGGAACATAGGCCTCTAAACAAGCACAATTACCCATTGAATGCAATGATCTAGACTGGCTCTTATTTGATAACTCTTGACTCCTGCCATCTTCGATACTTATGTCTTCATCTTCGACAATAGTAATCTTACCATCTTCAATTAATTGTGAGAAATCATCAACGTCAAAGCCTTTTTTGTCCGTGAAATCTGATATATAAAAATTCATATCTCTCATTTCATTTCGAATATTCTTTTGTTCCGACTTGTTAGAATTCACCTTACGCTTAATTAGTCGCTTTAAGATTGCACATTCCGACTTTGTAAAATTACTTTTTCCTTTCATAGAACTAATCCTTTTAAGTAAGCGTTAAAAAATAAGTTGAACTAAATTTTGTGTCAGATTTATGAGGATAGATTTCTTTTGGAAGAAGGAGTGTGCCGGTGGCACATGACTGATGAGAAAAGAAATATAGACCATAAAGATATACAAATTGTTCAAGTTATTTTTAATGATTACTAAATTAACAATCATTTATTCCGTTCCAACGCTGCCGCCCAGATAGCGTTCATCCGGTCCTTGAGGGACTGGGGTGCGAGGATTTCGACGGAGGAGCTTCGGGAGAGAAGGGCCATCACGAAATCGTTGGCAATCTTCAGGCGGAGAGTCACTTCGACATATTCCTCGGTCTCAACGGCGACCTTTTGAGAAGAATGAATAGGGAGGGTCTTGATGAAGCGGCCATCCAAGGCACTGAACCTCAAGCGGATGTCCTCAACAGGCATCTTAGAGTCATCCCATATTCCGAAGCAATCGCGGAAAAGATTCCCGGCATGGACACTCTCGTCACGGATAAAATCCTCGTCAAGCACCTTAAAGGATTTGAACCTGCCCAACTCGAAGCACTTCAGGACTCCCTCAACCATCGCCACAAGATACCAGCGGTTCTGCGACTGCTTCAGGAAATACGGCTCGGCGAGATATTCCGCCTCCTTGCCTCCAAGCCTTGGCAATGAATATGAAAAACGCACCTTCCGTCTTTGCTTTATCGACCTTAGAATTTTCTGAATATCAACGCTGAACATCATCCTCCTCTGCTCCGGAATGATATAGTCACGTGTCCCGGAGTCCGAGCCGACAGTACTCAGGATCTCGATCTCTGAAAGAAGTTCCTTGAACCGATCGGTGTAAACAGGATCTCTGCCCACTATGCGATACCCCTTCCTTTTGACATTCTGAATCTCCATTCCTAAGACCTCCTCAATGGTCTTGATGTCACGCTGAAGAGTCCGCAAAGTGTAGGGACCGTTCTCGGCCATATCACCTGACATGGCCTCCAGCAGATCCTCTTTGCCGACATATTCACAGATGCCGCTGAGTTTGTTCACTATTGCGCTTAACCGCTTGATCTGGTTCAACATATTCAGAAGTGTTTGTCGCAAATATAACAATCAAAAGCGACAAATCTTGTCGCATTGAAGAGAAATATACAACCAAGAAGCTGTTTTGAATTGTTTGAAATGTTCTTTGAGGTGAATAATCTTCTTTTTCTTCCCGCTTCTTCAGTCAGACAGCACCGCTATCCTCCTTGGAAGAAGCGGTCGAACCTGAGGTTTTTCACTCTCAACCCAGCGCCCGAACCGAGGGCAATCGAACTTGTTCGGGTTGCCGAGGTGGGCAGCAGGGAAAGAGTTTGCTCTTAACCTTCAAACAAACAATTCAAAACAGCTTCTAAATGATGGAAGGACCCAGTTATTCAGCTGCTCTTCTTCCTAATGTTTGTAATAAAAGCAAGGTTTTGTAACAATGGTATGCTCTTGTTTGGATAATACCAAAACGGGATATGCCCTGCAGACCCAACAGGGCCTGACACTGTTCTCCTACAAGCGACATTCAGCCTCATTCACGCTTTTAGAGGGACAATTGTCACTCCACGAGCGTCTTTACGCCGAAATCCCGCTCGTAGAACACGAAGGTTCTTCGCTCTAAGCACTTTTAGGGGGGAGACTGTCTTAATACCCTCTCCGAGGATTGAGAATTCGTTGTCGCCCCTGTATAGGGGGTACAGACTTTTCAACTCTCACCGAGACTTTTGTCTGGGGGGCATGTACGCCACTGACTTCTGAAACCAGACCTCGCATATTCAAGAACAGGGTAAGAGCACATCGGTATATTCATGTGTCGTCTAAGGTAAGCACTTATCTTGTTCATTGACAATACTATCGCCGGTCTTGCAAGGAGAGGTAATCCTTGAGCGCATCGACATATTCATTGAAAGCCTTGACGCCAAAGGAGATTCAGGTCGAAAAATTGTCACTCAGGCCATGAGGAAGGACGTTCAATGATAGAAGTCACAAAGTGAATATTAGGTTGGAACACAAGACAGTTGTTTGGACATAGTTAGCGTTTCGTGCAGGAAAGGAGTTCCTGAGGTACCAAATGGACACGGGACAGCAGTTGGTACAGAAAATGGGTTCCTGGGGTACCAACGAGGCCTGGGACAGTGGTTGGTACAGGAAAACGCACTGTGGTGTACCAAAGGATGGCGAGACTGTTTGGTACCCGAGAATGCATTGTGGCTTGCCGACCTGGAAGAGATAACACAACTGGACAAACTTGCGATATTAAGCAGTTTGTCCATCGAAACGGCAATCCACCGGAGAAACTGTGCAATATCACCAGTTTGTCCAATAAATAGGGCTCTCACCGGACAAACATAAACGGTGGTTCGACTTCTCCGGTAAAAAGACATTCCGATGGACAAAATTTGATGCGAGACCGGAGTGTGGGAAGTCAATGGGTGGGGATAGGGCAAGTGTTGCGTAAGGCAGACAGCGGAACAAGGCGACAAAAAAAGAATTTTCAAATTTTGGTAACGTGCAAAATTTGAAAATTCTTTTTTTGTCGCCGCTGCGCATAATCATCGGTCATGAATGTCGCTTCGATGGTTGGTTAGCGTTGTCGAACCAGAAGCTCAGCGACGTGTCAATGTAACCTTTCACAAGACGCTTCGAAAGGCTCTGCGACCGAACTTATAGGCACAGTGGCCGAATGGTAAGCTAAGCGACCAGACGGACAGATCGCTTACGCGAGACGCTTTTCGAGGCGCTCGCGGATGGCGGCGATGAAGTCGGCGGAGTTCTTTACCTGAGGGGTCACGCCTTCCATGAGGTTGGCGAGATCCTTGGTCACGATGCCGGCGTTGAGGGTGTCGAAGCAGGCGGCCTCAAGCTGGTCGGCATAGTTGACAAGCTCTGGAATGTTGTCCATCTCGCCTCTCTTGCGGAACGCGCCGCTCCACGCGAAGATCGTAGCGATCGGGTTCGTGGAGGTCTCCTCGCCTTGGAGGTGCTTGTAGTAGTGACGGGTCACGGTGCCGTGGGCGGCCTCGTACTCGTACTTGCCGTCAGGGCTGACGAGAACAGAAGTCATCATGGCAAGGGAACCGAAGGCCGTGGAGACCATGTCGCTCATCACGTCACCGTCGTAGTTCTTGCAGGCCCAGATGAAACCACCCTCGCTGCGCATCACACGTGCGACCGCGTCATCAATAAGGGTGTAGAAGTACTCGATGCCGGCGGCCTCGAAAGCGTCCTTGTACTCCGCGAACACCTCCTCGAAGATCTCACGGAAACGTCCATCGTACTTCTTGGCGATGGTGTCCTTGGTGGCAAACCATATGCTCTGCTTGAGGTCAAGGGCGTACTTGAAGCAAGCGTGGGCGAAAGAACGGATGGAAGCGTCGGTGTTGTGCATTCCCTGGAGAACGCCGGGACCCTTGAAGGTGTGCACGATCTGCTCTTCCTTCTTGCCGCTCTCACCTTCGAAGATGAGCTTGGCTACTCCCGGCTCCTCAACGCGGATATCAACACTCTTGTAGACATCACCGTAGGCGTGACGGGCGATGGTGATAGGCTTTTTCCAGAACTTCACTGCCGGAGAGATGGAAGGGATGGTGATAGGTGTGCGGAACACCGTTCCGTCCAGCATCGAACGGATCGTTCCGTTCGGGCTCTTCCACATCTGATGCAGGTTGTACTCGGTCATACGCTTGGCGTTAGGAGTGATGGTGGCGCACTTCACGGCAACACCGTACTTCTTGGTGGCGTTGGCGGAGTCGATTGTCACCTGATCGCCGGTCTCGTCACGATGAACGAGGCCGAGGTCATAGTATTCTGTCTTCAGATCAACAAATGGAATGATAAGCTCATCCTTAATCATCTTCCACAGGATCCTTGTCATTTCATCACCATCCATCTCTACGAGAGGAGTGACCATCTGAATTTTTTTCATAATTGAATATTAAAAATTAAAGTGTTTTACGAATATGATTACCTGGGCGCCTCAGGCTTGCAAGCCCCTAAAATGGACGCAAGCCTAAAGTGCGCGATTATGATTATTTGCTCTTCTGGGCGGCGTAGAAGTTCATCAGGCAACCGTCGGCGAGAATCTCCCTCTCGTCAGCGGTCAGATTCTGGAAGTAGAGATGAATGTCCTTCACACCCTCGGCGCTGATCACCTTGGCGTCAATCTCCTCCTTGCCCGAAAGGATGGCCTCACGGATGCCGGGAACATAGACGAAATCGCCGGCTACATATTCAAAAGGAGTCTCCTTTGAGATGGTGAAAGGAACGATGCCCCAGTTGATGCAGTTGCTGCGGTAACGCTTGGTGGCATATTCATAGCAGATGTTGGCGTCGCCGCCGAGCACCTTCTGGCAGGAAGCGGCCTGCTCGCGGGCAGAGCCGTCGCCAGGCTTGTTGGCGAACACGCATGAGCCGAACGAGGTGTCCTCCGGCTTGGCACCCACCTTGGCAAGGGCGTCGAGAACGTGCTGCGGAGCCTTGCCGGCGCGGCGCTCAAGATCCTCCGCCTGGATGCGCTTGCTGATCCCGACATATTCAGGAACACGGCGAGAGAGAGCGAACTCGGAGAGTTTCAGCGGATTGGAACGGTAGCTGGAAGTCTCGCCCGAAGGGATGAGCTCGTCGGTCGTGGTGACAGGGTCGTGGATGACAGCGGCAAGTTCAAGGAGCATGTTATCCTGCATCGGGTACATCTTAGGCCAGTCCTTGATGTTCGGTCCGTAGCGGAGCTCGACGGTAGGGTCGGCCTTGCCGAATCCGTAGTAGATGCGGCTCTTGTAGATGCGGTCGTCGAATGAATATGGCTTGTGCGTGTCTTCGTACTGGATGTCTGTGGCTGCCGTGATGACTCCACCGTTGGCGGCCGTGGCGGCGATAGAGCGCGCGTCCATCAGGCAGACAAGGGAGATCTGTCCCTGTCCAGGCTTCGAGCCCTCACGGTTAGGGAAGTTACGTGTAGTGTGACGGATCGAGAGTCCGTTGTTGGCAGGAACGTCACCGGCTCCGAAGCAAGGGCCGCAGAACGCCGGCTTGATCACAACACCGGCCTCAAGCAACTCCTCGGCGATGTGATTGCGGGTGGTCGCGAGATAGACAGGGGTTGACTGAGGGTAGGCGGACATTGTGAAGTAGTCGTTGCCGATGGTCTTGCCCTTCATGATCGCGGCGGCCTCGCTGAGGTTGTCGTAGGTACCACCGGAGCAGCCGGCGATGATGGCCTGGTCGGCGAAAGCCTTGCCGTCCTTCACCTTGCTCTCAAGATCGATGGTGATCTTGTCGCCAAAACGCTTCTTGGCATCCTCCTCCACTTTCTTCAGGATTCCCTCAGGGTCAGCCTGGAACTCATGGATAGTGTAGGCGTTGGATGGGTGGAACGGAAGGGCGATCATGGACTCCTGCTTGGAGAGGTCGATGCGGATCATCGCGTCGTAGTAGGCGATCTCACCCGGCTGGAGTTCCTTGTAGGCCTCAGGACGCTCGTGCATCCTATAATACTCCTCAACCTTCTCGTCGGTAACCCAGATCGAGCTGAGGCAGGTGGTCTCGGTGGTCATCACGTCGATTCCGTTACGGAAATCGGTAGGAAGGGAGGCCACGCCAGGGCCGGCGAACTCAAGCACCTTGTTCTTCACGAAACCGTTCTCGAACACGGCCTTGACGAGGGAGATGGCCACGTCGTGAGGGCCGACACCCTTCTTAGGCTTGCCTTCGAGCCAAACCAGAACAACCTCAGGAGCGTTGATGTCCCAAGTGTTGTGGAGGAGCTGCTTCACAAGCTCACCGCCACCTTCGCCCACACCCATGCAGCCGAGCGAGCCGTAGCGGGTGTGGCTGTCGGAACCGAGGATCATGCGGCCGCAACCGGCGAGAGCCTCACGGACATATTGATGAATGACAGCCTGGTTGGCAGGAACATAGATACCACCGTACTTCTTCGCGGCGGAGAGACCGAAGATATGGTCATCCTCGTTGATGGTACCACCGACAGCGCACAGAGAGTTGTGGCAGTTGGTCATCGCGTAAGGGATAGGGAACTTGTCAAGTCCGCTGGCGCGGGCTGTCTGGATAATTCCGACATAAGTGATGTCGTGTGAAGCCATCGCATCGAACTTGATGCGCATCTTCTTGCCTTTGCTTCCGTCCACATCGTGGGCACGGAGAATTCTGTAGGCGATAGTGTTTTCGCGGGCCTCATCGGCAGATGGCATTCCTGCGGCATCGTTGACGATAGTCTTGCCATTTTTCAGGTAAACGCCATTGGGAATCAATTCTACCATAATAAAATTAGTTTTGTGTTAATGAATATTGTTAATTATGCTTTCTATAAAAATCGTCAGGGACAGCATGTCGGCGCTTCCGCCGGGCGAGATGTTCTCCCTGATGAAATCCTTGTTCAGAGACGACAATCCGCTCTCGCTGAAGTCCTCAAGAAGCCTTGCGGCCTCGGCTTCGGCGTGGGCGAGCCCCTCCGCTCCCCTCCTGTGGAGGATGTTGGTGTCGTCAAGGGTCGTCATTATGTGAAGCAGCGTCTTATGGCAGCGGAAAGGGTCGCCTTCCAGCGAACGATAGTACGGCAGCCAGTCGGCGAACAGTTCCGGATAGGCCGCGCGGGCGTTCTCCAGAGCGCCGACAGCCTTGAAACTTCTCTTGGCCTCGGCTCCGTGCGTACCTCGGGCGGAAGGGATCTCCGACGCGGCGCGCGACACAAGCTCCTTGAATGAATATGCCTCCACAGCCCCCGTGGAGCAAGCCAGGCAGGAGGCCGCGGCGACTGACAGGCCGATACAGAAGAGGGCTCCTTTGTGGGTATTCACTCCGCCGGTGGCCTTCAGCATCGCTTTTTCGGCCTCGATGCCGATCTCTTTTATCTTTGCCGGGTCAATGTCTTTGGCGGACTCCACAGCCAGTCTTGTCAGGTAAGGTCTTAACGCTGAGATGCTTTTGGACATCAGCGCATAGTCCATGTCTTTGTGGGCACCGTTGTCACGCCTGTCCACGAGTCCCGGTTTGGGGGTCGTGTCGAGTTCCAACCTCAACGCACGCTCGGCAAGGTCGGCGACCAAGTAAGGGACGGTGGATTTTGGAATATATTCCATCGCCTCCTTGAGGTTGCCTTTGTCAAGAGCACGCCTTAATGAGGTGGCACTGATCGGATTGCCGTTTTGTTCAAGTCTTGGAATCTCTACGAAGTTAGGCAATATCTCCGCCATCAGTTCGTTGTAGCGGCGGGTCAGGGCATCCTCCGGCTCGCTGCCGGCAAAACGCACCGTAACTCCAAGAGGCTGAGCGATATGATTCACAAACAGATCCAGATCAAGGGCAATCTGAGTGTCCGTGGCATCATCCAACTTCTTCAGGAAATATGTCGGGAATGTCGCCGCCGAGATGGCGTAGTCACTCCCCTCGCAGACAACCACATTGTCAAGCCCGGCGCAACCGGCCTCGATCATAGCCTTTCTTCCGGCATAAGGGAAGCGCGACCTGTCCTCCCTGACGACGATCACATAGAGATTGTCAACCAGCGAGGCGGCCTGCTCGACCAGATACCTGTGCCCTTTGGTGAACGGATTGGCGTTCATCACGATGGCCCCGTTCCGTCCCGGACGGGCGAGCGACTCCAAGTACTTCCTGTACTCCGGAAGCCCTCCCCTGCCGTTTTCCATCAGGATGGCGTTCGGCGAGGACGCGATCAAGGCGAAACCGAGGCTTTTGAATATTCCTTCGTTCTCCGGCTTAGTGAAAGCTTTGACCGATTCCCTGCCCTCCTCACGGGCGATGGCGATGAGTCGGGACACGAGAATATTCATAAGTCCCTCGCTGCGAGCGGATTCAGACACCGCGACGCACTTGATGACATTGCCGTCAAGCCCTCCACCGGCAAGGATTTCGTCTCCGTCCTCGTCGCGTGTCACCACCACATAACGGTCCAGCGGAGCCAGTCTCAGCCCGTTGGCGGCGAGGAAAGCCTCGACCCGTCTCCGGACAGAGTTCAACGACAGCGGAGCCTCGCTTATGTAGTGACGGTTATCGCACATAGGACTCAATCATTTCGTCAATCTTCGCGGTGAGCTCAGCCATAGTGTGGGTACGGTTTCGCATACAATAGCGAGCCTCGTTGTCACAGACAAGACATTTTCTCGGACTCAAGCCCACCGACTCCCTTGACATAGGAACTCCGTCAGCGTCAATCACATCCAAGTCAAAAAGACGGCCAAGAGGATGCGTGTCCTCAATCCGGCACGTCTCCCGTTTGGCCTCCTCGTTGGAGAGCGGAGTCACAAGATAGGCTTCATAGCCGGTAGGCAGGTCACGGAGCCGGAGACTCAGCATCGAGTCTCCGAAAGCCGAGACCAGAGCCGTGACAGCAGCCTGGGCGACCACAAGCGATTGCAGATTACGCTTGACCTTACCCGGCATTATGACCGTGAGGCAGACCAGGGTCTTTCCAGGGTAACCTTTCAAAAGTTCCTTCTGGAAAGAAGCCCGTTCCTCACGACTTGCCAGCAATTGGTCAAGCGTAATCTCCATAAAAAACAGTCTTAGTCCTCGATGTTCATTATGACATCCATCACGGAGCCGTCACGGTTCATCACGACTCCCACGACCTTCTCTCCGAACGGAAGCGGATCAGGGACTCCGATGGACTTCAGAGCCAGTTCCTTGAGGTCATGGATGTCCACGATCTTCAGTCCGGCCTCCCTCAGACGCTCGGCGATCTCAGGACGGCGCGGGTTGACCGCGATGCCATATTCAGTGACTACAACATCGACTGTCGAGCCAGGGGTGATGAGAGTCGTGACCTCGTCCACCACGCAAGGGATACGTCCGCGCATCAGAGGACAGACGATGATCGAGAGGGCTGAGTCAGCCGCCGTGTCAGGATGTCCGCCGACCGCGCCTCTGATGACTCCGTCACTGCCGACAAGCACGTTGACATTGAAGTTGACATCCACCTCAAGGGCAGAGAGGATCACAATGTCGAGATAGTGCACGGCTGATCCCGGCTCATCCGCGCTGGCATATTCATTGGCGGAGACTCCCTTGTGGAAAGGATCGTTCTTGATTGATTCGGCTGCCACCCTGTCGAAAGACTGCACGTCGATCAGGCGCTCGATGAGGCCTTCCTCGTGCATCTTGACCATGTGGGCGGTGATGCCGCCAAGCGCGAAGCTGGAGTGGATGCCGCGCTTGATCATTTCCTCACGAATATATTTGACAGCGGCCAGCGAGGCTCCGCCGGATCCGGTCTGGATCGAGAATCCTTCTTTGAAATAACCGCTGTTGACAATGACTTTGGCGGCGTTCATCGCAAGCAGGATGTCGCGAGGGTTCTTGGTGTCACGGATGGCTCCGGAAGAGATCTTGGAAGAGTCTCCGACTGAGTCCACGAGTACAACGTAATCCACATCATGCTCGGAGATGGAGTTCGGTGTGTTCGGATAGTCAACGAGATCGTCGGTGATTATCACGACCTTGTCAGCGTACTGCGCGTCCGGCTTGGCGTAGCCGAGGGAGCCACAGATTGACTTGGCGTGCTCGGAACGGGAGTAACCGCTGGCGTTTCCGGCAGGGTCGCTGGAAGACGCGCCCAGGAAGGCCACGTCGATGTGAAGGTCACCGTTGGCGATGGCGCTTCCACGTCCTCCGTGGCTGCGGAACACCACAGGCTCCTTCATCAGACCGTGTGAGATCTCCTTGGCAAGCTCTCCGCGAAGACCGGAGGTGGAGATCTTGGTGATCACCCCGTTCTTGATGTGGTCGATCAGCGGAGCGTGGACGTCGGAAAGGCTGGACGCGGCGAGATGGAGATTCTTGAATCCCATCTCGGCCAGTTTGCCAACGACCATATTCACAACCTTGTCACCGCCTCTGAAATGGTGGTGGAAGGAGATTGTCATTCCGTCTTTCAGGCCGCTGAGCCTGATGGCATCCTCAAGTGTAACCACCTTGGACTGAACCTTCTGAAGATCCTTGCGGAATGTGGTGTTTTTCGGAGTCTCTCCCGAGTACACCTTCTTGCCCATTGCGGCGGCAACCTTATCGACAAGCGCCGCCCTTTCCCTTATATTACTCATAAACTTCCTCCTTTGTTAATATGCCTGAAGCGATGGCAAGATCGATGGTGCGCTGAGCCCTGATGACAACAGGACGGTCAACCATCTTGCCGTTGACGGCGATGACACCCGAGCCGCGTTTCTCAGCCTCCTTGATGGCGGCGAGAATCTTCTTAGCCTTCTCGATGGCCTTCTCGGTCGGGGCGAACACCTCGTTCACGATCTGGATCTGACGAGGGTTGATGATGGACTTGCCGTCGAATCCGAGAGTCTTGATGAGCTCGACCTCCTTGCGGAATGTCTCCATGTCATCGAGGTTTGAATATACCGTGTCGAGAGCGTCGATCCCTGCGGCCCTGGCGGCCACCACGATGGTCTCGCGTGCATAGAGCAGCTCGGCTCCACCCGGGGTACGCTGGGTCTTGAGGTTGGCGCAATAGTCCTCGGCTCCGAGGGCGATGCCCATCATCCTCTTGGAAGCCTTAGCGATCGCGAAGGCGTTGCAGATGCCCTCGGCGCTTTCGATGGCGGCCATCATGCGGGTTCTGCCAAGGCATCCCAGTTCCTTCTCGACTTTCTCAATCTCCGCCTCCAGCTCGCGGACCTCGTCGGCGGTCTCGGTCTTCGGCATGCGGATCACCTGCACGCCGGCCTTCACGACAGCCTCCACGTCCTTGTGGCCGTAAGGGGTGCTGAGCGGATTGATGCGGACAACCATCTCAGTGTCGCCGTAGTCTATTGATTTAAGAGCGTTGTAAACGAGCAGACGGGCAGCGTCTTTCTCGGCCATTGTCACGGAGTCCTCCAGGTCGAGCATGATCGAGTCCGGCCCGTAGATGAAGGCATCCTGCATCATTCCGGGATTGTTGCCCGGAACGAACATCATTGTTCTTCTTAATCTTTCCATAATCGTAACTGATTATCGGAATAACCCGCGCACCTTCGGTCCCTGGCGCCGCGACTTATTCCTCAACCTAAACTAAGCCCAAACATCTTTTCCTGTGGCGCGCACGGCGGCGGCGGTCACCCTGGCACGGATGGTGCAATCTCTGGCTCCCTTGTCAACCGCCTTGATGTCAGCGTCCTCCAGTCCGAATTCGGTAAGAGTTTCCTCAATGACCTGACGGATCTGCCTGCCGAACTGGGCGGCCACAGAACTGTCCAGATCGATGTGCAGACCTTTCGTCTCGGCCGGGGCGATCTGGATCATGATGTCACCTGACTCCAGCGTTCCGGCTACAGCGTTCTTTACTTCCATAGCGAAATGTACGATAAAAAAGTCATTAGTGTCCCTGAACCCTCAGGGGCGTGTTAATAATTATGTGTCAATCTCAAACAAAATCAACCCTCGGCGACTACAATCTTTCACATTATTCGGAATATTCCGAAAAATATATAACCACCGCAACGGGTCGCATCTTGTTCCGCCAAAGGTAGGACACTTTTTTCAGTTGACCAAATTTCCGCCGTACATTTTTCGAATATTTCCGCCTTCCACCCGCAAATACCACAGAGTCTACCCTAAGGCGGGACGGAGGATGTCGGCGATGGCGGCGGTTTCGATCAGGAAACCGTCGTGGCCGTAGGGGGTCTCGATCTGGTGGTAGCGGGAGCCGGGTATCATCTCGGAGAGGGGACGCATGTCCTCTGGAGGGAACAATTCGTCGGAAGACATGCAGACAAAGGTGCAGTCGGCCTTGATCTGAGAGAGGGCCTTGGCGACACCTCCTCTGCCACGACCAACGTTGTTACTGTCTACCTCGTCACAGACATAGAGATAGGAATAGGCGTCCCAGTCCTTGACGAACTTGGAGGTCTGGTGGCGATAGTAGGATCCCACCTTGCCGGCAAACACGGTGTCGTCGCTGTCCTCGTTCTGCTTGAAAAGGCCTTCCTCGCAGCGGTAGGTCAGCAGCGCGATGGCTCTGGCGGCCTTCAGACCCTCCATGCCGCCCTTAAGGTCACGATGCTCCTTGAAGGTCGGGTCGGCGAGAAGGGCGAGGCGGCTGGCGGCGTTGAATCCTGCGAGCCAGGGGGTCACGCGCGCGCCGGTGGCGATAAAGAATATCTTGCCGAACAGACCGGGACACATCTCGACCCACTCGAAGGACATGAAGCCGCCCATGGATGTTCCGATCAGAATGTCAATCCTTTCTATGCCAAGATGTTGTCTCAGTAGATCAAAGGCACGCACAGTGTCGCGGACGGTCACTTTCGGAAAATCGAAATAGTAGGGCCGGCCGGTCTTCGGGTTCGTGGACGCGGGACCGGACGAGCCGCAGGCTGAGCCTAACACATTGGCACAGATGACGAAATACTTCTGAGTGTCAATCAGTTTGCCGGGGCCGACAAGATTCGGCCACCAGCTGCCTTCCGGGTCGGAATCCGCGGTCAGGGCGTGGCAGAGCCAGACCACCTGCCGGTCACGGGAATATTCAGAAGGCGATGTGTGGTAGACTATCTCCAGATTGTCAATGCTCCCGCCCGACTCGAACCCGAAGGTTCCCTTATGCCTATAGATGTGCCTGATCATTATCTTTAAGTGGTGTGAATGAATATCCTTTCCGCCGCAGTTCCCTGATGAGTCCGGGGAGCTTGTCGTAGAATTTGTCCGTCCTGGACGGATCCGTTCCGAAATGGATCAGCATGATGTGGCCGTTCAGTCCGTCGGGATCCGTCCTTTCATATTCCCGGATCTTGCCGAGAATCTCCTTGCTGCTGAAGTAGCGGCTCATTCCCGGAGTGGTGTAGTCGCCGTTCGTGAGGGTTCCCGGAGTGTAGTTGATCACTTGAAGGCCGAGCTGGCGCGCCCAGGAGGAGATTGTAGCGTTGTAGTGCTCGTAGGGCGGGATGAAATACGGTGCGTCCGTGATGCCGAACTCCCGCAACACCTTATAGCTCTTGAACATGTCCTCCTCAAACTCCTGCCTTGTCACCAGCAGGGAGTCGCGCTTGCCCCACGGAGCGTAGAGAAGGTGGCCGTAGGAGTGGCTTCCGACGTAGTGTCCCTCGGCCACAAGCCTGCGCACCACATCGGGGTACAGCTCGAAGAACTCTCCGGTGAAGAAGAATCCGCCTTTGATGTTGTACTTCCGGAGCGTGGAGATGATCCTGTCCGCCCCGTCGGCCTTGTCAGCCGCCGTGAACACAAAGTCAATGTGCCTGACAGAAGGGTCGGTCCTTATTATTCCGCCATCCCGGTAGATGTTTCTGTCGGGGAGGACGGCGGCGCCGGACACCTTATTCTGAAGTTCCCTACCTTCACGCTGATAGTAGGAGAGAGGGAATGTCAGCGAGGCGGTGCCGTCCATCGTCGGCTCGTTGGTGGAGTAGTCGTGCGTGCTGTCGTGGTAGACCAGGTCGCCCGGCTGGAACTCCTCGTAGTTGACACCGCCGTCGGTGTGGATTCCAAGCAGGCCTCCGAATATGGTCGAGTAGACCGGGCCGTCAACCAGGCCGCCGGTCGTGTTGCCCATCTTGTACTTGATGATGAAAGAATGAGGCTGGGTCGGGAATGTTCCGCCTTTCGGCAGCTCCACGATCATGCTGACACCCCACGGGTTGCAGCCCAGAAGCCAGTCACGCAGAGAGCCTTCCATCTCCTGATAGGTCGTGTCGCCGGTCAGCTCACGGTAAAGGATGCACTGGGTAAGCATCGCCGTGGTCAGGTTGTTGGAACACCATATTCCCGGAATGCCGAACATGAACGGATGATCCTTCCCGCGCTCATAGACGCGCTGGATGCCCGAACGCATGTTCCTGATGAATTCCGCCGACACCTTGCCGCCGAAATTCCTCGCTATGCGGTAATGCCCCATATTCATAAAAGGATACCATTGGTAGTGGCGCGCGCTGTCTGCTCCCATCCAAGGGGTCACCGGCTCGCGGCGGGCATATTCAATGGCCTCCGTGCGGTACTTCCCGTCACCGGTGCTGCGGAACATTTCATAGGCGGCCAACTCCATGTCATCCACCCAGTTGTCCTCCTCGTAGATGTAAGGGGAAACCACCGAGGCGGTCTGGCAGACTCCTGGCTTGGCCACTCCGGCATCGTAGGCGGCCTTCGCCTTCGCACCGATTCTTTCGGCGAACTCCGGGTAGAACGGCCTTAGGATCTCCGCGCCGAGAGCGAAATCGGAGGCGAACTTGCCCGCTGTGCTGGCCACACCGGTCGTCTTGTTCCTGTCCCCTCGACGGCCTCTCTGCTGCGGCTCGCCGGAGCAGTACCAGACCGGTCTGAACCCGCCCTTGCCCCAGCCGTAGTCGGCCTGGTCGTCGCTCGGGACACGCATCCCCACGTGGTCACGGTCGTCGGCGATCTGATTGTACATCTCTCCCGGCTCCGGATTCATCTTGTCAAGCCACTTGAGTCCCCAGTAGATCTCGTCCACGATGTCAGGGATCCCGTTGCGTCCAGGAGTTCCGTCCGCAAGATGATTGTCCGAGAACGCCTCCGGGTTGCTCTGGTAGGCGAACATCATCTGGTAGATGGCGTTCGCCGAGGTGGTTGTGTACTGAAGGCAGTCCGACGCGTCGTGCCATCCTCCGGTCACGTCAAGGAACGTGCTGTCCTTCCGGGGATCCGGATGCCCGACGATGATGCCGTCCTTCCGGTGGCAGCTATCCTTGAAGAACGGATTCCATCCGCAACGCTGCTGACGCATGTAGTTCAGCACGAAATCCGCCGCGCCGTCGTACACACCAGCCCCCACAGGGAAGGTCTCCGAGCGGGTCTCGCCGCACGAGGACAGCACCTTGATGTAATAAGCGCCGCTGGTCTTCAATCCGCTGAAATCCAGGCGGCAGGTTGTCTTCATGCGCCCCAGGACACCAGTCGGTCTCACGGCGGAGGAGCTGAAAGCCACCTCGCCGGTGAAAGCGTCAACCAGCTCAAAACCATTGATCTGCGCGGTCTCATCACTCATGAACACCGCCACTTTCGTCGCTTCAGGAAGGTAGCCGATCTGGTTGACACGGATCCATGATCCGGCAAAAGCCTGGACCGCGGCCAGCGACAGGATCGCCATGGACACTAATCTCTTCATTATCATCGTGGTCTCTTCAAAGAATTACGCTAAGATGTCCCTTATCGTCCGATAAAGAGAAGGCAAAAATAAGAAAATTAGCGGTTTAAAACGTAGAAAATGATTACTTTTGTCCAAATTGCGCCGGACGCGGGAGAACAGGTGTAAGGAATATCCCCGCGGACAACATGGCGGAAAGACAGGACAGTACAATGGAAAGATACAGAATAGGCAACGGCTACGATGTCCATGCCCTGAGAGAAGGACTTCCGATGTGGCTTTGCGGCGTCAGGATCGAGAGCGAGGCCGGATTTGTGGCCCACTCCGACGGCGATGTGGCCATTCACGCACTGTGCGACGCCCTTCTCGGAGCGGCGGCCCTGGGCGACATCGGACTTCACTTCCCGGACAGCGATGACAGATGGAAAGGCATTGACAGCAAGCTGCTTCTGAAGGAGGTGATGAGGATGGTCAGAGCAAAGGGCTACGAACTCGGCAACGCCGACATCACCATCGCCCTTCAGGCTCCCAAACTCCGCCCGCACATAGACTCCATGCGTTCAAAACTCGCGGAAGTCATAGGGACAGACCCCGGCAACATCTCCGTCAAAGCCACCACCACCGAGCGCCTCGGCTTCGTCGGCAGAAAGGAAGGCTGCGAGGTCTGGGCAACCGTAATCATCTGTAAGGCAGCATGAAAAGAATCCTGGCAATAACACTTGCGGCGATCTTCGGCATCGAAGCGAGCGCACAGATCAACTTCCCCCCGACGGAACACTACCTCATCGGGCAGAGCGACATCGACAGGGCGGAAGCCCTTCTGGACACGCCTCTCAAGAAGGCGGTCAAGTACCCTAATCCCAGCAAGGGAGCGCGGTGGTTTCCGGACGCGAGCCTTGGTCTATTCATGCACTGGGGCATCCACAGCATGCTCGGGGCGCAGCCCTCTTGGGCGATGATCAACCACTACCGCTACAACGGCGGCTACAAATCCAAGGAACTCTACTATGGCCAGACACTCGGGTTCAACCCGGAATTCCCTGCCGACAAGTACCTTACGGCGGCCAGGGAGGCCGGTTTCAACTACGCCGTACTCACAACCCGCCACCACGACGGCTACTGCCTGTGGCCGTCGAAGTACGGTATCGGCACGAAGCAGTTCATGGGAGGACGCGACCTCGTAAAGGAATATGTGGAAGCCTGCCGCCGGGCCGGTCTCAGGGTGGGACTCTACTACTCTCCTCGTGACTGGCTGTACCCCGGCACCTACGACGAGAGGCACTTCGACGCCAACACCAGAAGCCAGGTGGAAGGCATCAAGGATCCTGTCCTCAGGGAGAAGGAATATGTCAGGATGCTCGGTTACGTGATGGCCCAGATCGAGGAACTGCTGACAAACTACGGCAAGATAGACATCCTCTGGCTGGACGGTATGGACATGATCGGTGTCACGGATCACCACAACGACAAGATTTACGCATGGATCCGCTCGCTCCAGCCCGACATCGTCGTCAACGACAGATGGCACAACATCGTGGATCCGGACAACCCGGATGGCACCAGTGTGCGGGTCGGGGACTTCACCACGCCTTTCGAGTGCCAGAAACCGACATATTCACCGTCGGAATGGTGGGAGCATTGCCACATCTGGACCTGCGGAGGAGGAGGCTGGGGCTACGACAAGACCGGCACCTTCCGTCCTATGAGCTGGTTTTTTGATGAATATGTCGCCTCGCGGTCCTTGGGCGGCAATTTCCTGCCGAACGCCAGTCCCGACGGCAACGGGGAAATGCACCCGAACTTCTACCGCCAGACCGATTCGCTGAAGGCCTGGATGTCCCACAGCGCGGAGTCCCTGAACGGAGCGGGACCGACTCCCGGCGCGCGCCTCAGCAACGTTCCGCTCACCACAAGGGGGAAGAGAGTCTGGTACGCCCACCTCCTGCCGTCATTCAAAGGCCAGGTCAGCGTCCTCACCAACAAAAAGCCCAAGTCCGTCACCCTCCTGAGAACCGGCGAACCAATCCTTTATGAATATGCCTGCGGAGCCGTCATCTTCAACCTTTCTTCAGCGGACCGCACCAAAACCGACGATGTTGTCAAAATAATTTTCTGAATATGAGTCCTTTATCAGTCATAATCACAGTTCTGGCTTACTTTGCCGTGATGTTCACGGTGTCTTGGATCTCCTCTCGCAACGCTGACAACGCCGGGTTCTTCAACGGAGGGCGCAAGGCGCCTTGGTGGATCGTGGCGATCGCGATGATCGGAGCGCCGATGTCGGGGGTGACCTACGTCTCCGTGCCGGGAATGGTCGGTGTTGGAGGCACGGCTATGGGCTACATGCAGATGGTTCTGGGTTTCTTCGTGGGCTACATCATCATAGCGTTTGTCCTCACGCCCATATTCTTCAAGATGAACATGGTGTCGATCTACCAGTACCTTGACGACCGGTTCGGAGTGTCCTCGCACAAGACGGGAGCGTGGTTCTTCTTCATCTCCAAGATTCTGGGAGCCGCCGTGAGACTGTTCCTCGTCTGTGTGACGCTCCAGCTGATGATCTTCGAACCGCTGGGGCTGCCGTTCGTGCTGAACGTGATCGTCTCCGTGGGGATCGTGCTGGTCTACACGTTCAGGGGAGGGGTGAAGTCCGTGATCTGGACGGACACGCTGAAGACCGTGTGCATGATCGTGTCCATCGTGCTGGCTATCGTGTTCATCGCCAAGGATCTGGGGCTGAGCTTCTCCGGCGTGGTACAGACGGTGCGTGAAAGTGACTGTTCAAAGATGTTCTTCTTCGACGACGTGAACCATCCTGAATATTTCTGGAAACAGTTCCTGGCAGGCGTGTTCACCGTGATAGCGATGACCGGTCTGGACCAGGACATGATGCAGCGGACGCTGAGCAGCCGCAACGCCAAAGATTCACAGAAGAACCTCATTACCAGTGGCTTGCTTCAGGTTCCGGTAATATTCCTGTTCCTTTGTCTCGGTGTGCTGCTGTACGTGTTCGCCGGGCAGAAGGGCATCCAGGAAGTCGGTGACACACTGTTCCCTGCCGTGGCCACGGGGGGCTATCTGCCCGCCATCGTAGGTGTTCTGTTCATCATCGGACTTGTGTCCTGCGCCTTCGCCGCCGGCGGTTCCGCGCTGACGGCGCTGACAACCTCGTTCACCGTTGACATAATCGGCACCAAGGGCAAGAGCGAGGAGCAGGTGAAGGCCACAAGGCAGAAAGTGCATCTGCTGATGGCCCTGCTGATGGGAATCGTGATTTTCGTTTTCTATCTTCTGAACACGAAATCGGCCATTGACGCGGTCTACAAGCTGGCCAGCTACACCTACGGGCCGATCCTGGGAATGTTCGCTTTCGGAATATTCACGAGAAGAAAAGTGCGCGACAGATGGGTGCCGCTGGTAGCGGTCATCGCGCCGGTTCTCTGCCTCATCCTCCAGAGCAATTCCGAGCGCTGGTTCGGAGGCTACAAATTCAGCTATGAGCTGCTTCTTTTCAACGCTTTGTTCACGTTTTTGGGACTTTGTCTATTAATTCGGCGAAAAAAGTCGAATTAATTTTGCCAATTCAGGATTAATCTCTATTTTTGCAGTCCAGTTGCGAAGACAGGCGCAACACATCATTGAGATATGGTGTAATGGTAGCACTACAGATTCTGGCTCTGTCAGTGAGGGTTCGAATCCTTCTATCTCAACTAAAAATCCGGCCTCGGCCGTTTTTTTATGGCTTTTGCCAGGAATGGCGGGGTAGCTCAGCTGGTTAGAGCGTCGGATTCATAATCCGGAGGTCGTGGGATCATGCCCCACTCCCGCTACGCAACATAACTAATTAAGACGATAATGGCGAACGCATTTCACTATTCCATCGGAAGGAAGTTCATCCAGGCTGTCAGCGGAGCATTTCTCATAATCTTCCTGCTGCTTCATGTAACTATCAACCTGTTCTCCGTCATTGACTCTTTCACAGGCAATTACAACGGGCTTGACGGTCTTTTCCAGAAAGGCTGCGACTTTATGGCGCTCCCGATTGTCACCATCATGGTTCCTGTTCTTGCCGCCGGTTTCATCATCCACATCATCTACGGATGCTGGCTCACATGGCAGAACGTAAAGGCCCGCGGCGGCTACAAGCGCTACGAGGCCTCAAGCGTAGCCGCTGCCGACTCCTGGTCAGCAAAGAACATGTTCGTACTCGGTATCATCATTCTCGGTATCCTTGCTTTCCATCTTACCCACTTCTGGGCCAAGATGCAGCTCGCCATGTTCACCGGCACCGAGGAGGGCAACCCTTACGAACTTCTCAACCTCACTTTCGGACGATGGTGGGTGCTGGCATTGTACCTCGCCTGGTTCGTGGCTGTATGGTTCCACCTTTGCCACGGCTTCTGGAGCATGTTCCAGACAGTTGGCTGGAACAACCAGACCTGGTTCAAGAGACTGAAAGTGATCGGCATCGTGGTCGCCACGCTGATCTTCCTTGGCTTTGCGGCTGTTGGTATCAACGCATTCCTTCAGGCAAACGCTTTGATCTAGTCAAGGACATAATGAAATTTCAAGGGCGACCGGATGATGGTCGCCCTTTTTTGTGTTACTTCCACAGGCCGCCAAGCCTGTCTAAGAGACCATATAAAAAGACAACTTGATTTACAAATAATAGTATCATTCAAAAACGAACAACAATGAGACAGAAAAAATTCTTGCTCCCTGAGAGCGAAATCCCGACAGCATGGTTCAACATGCAGGCAGTCATGCCCAACAAGCCTATGCCAATCCTCAATCCGGCCACACACGAGGCCTTGAAGCCCGAGGATCTCTACCCGATCTTCTGCAAGGCCTGCGCCGACCAGGAACTCAACACAACTGACGAGTGGATCCCGATCCCCGAGCCGGTACGCGAGCAGTACGCCGGCTACAGATGCACTCCGCTTGTGAGAGCCTACGATCTTGAGGCCGCCCTCGGCACTCCTGCCCACATCTATTTCAAGAATGAGAGCGTCTCCCCTGCCGGCTCCCACAAACTGAACTCCGCCTTGGCCCAGGCCTACTACGCCAAGGAGCAGGGCATCACCAACATCACCACCGAGACCGGTGCCGGCCAGTGGGGCGGCGCGCTCTCCTATGCCACCAAGAAGTTCGGCATCGAATGCGCCGTCTACATGGTCAAGGTCAGCTACCAGCAGAAGCCTTACAGAAGGTCGATCATGCAGACTTTCGGAGCAGCCATAACTCCTTCACCGTCAATGTCCACCAGAGCGGGCAAAGACATCATCACCGCCAATCCCAACGACCAGGGATCACTTGGATGCGCGATCTCCGAGGCCATCGAGCTTGCCGTAAGCACCCCGAACTGCAAGTATGCCCTCGGCTCCGTCCTCAACCATGTCTGCCTGCATCAGACCGTCATCGGCCTGGAGGCGGAGAAGCAGATGGAGATGACCGGGGAATATCCTGACATCGTGGTGGCCTGCTTCGGCGGCGGCTCCAACTTCAGCGGCATCGCCTACCCTTTCATGAGGCATAATATTCAGGAAGGGAAGAAGACCCGCTTCATCGCCGCGGAACCATATTCCTGCCCGAAACTCACAAGAGGCAAGTTTGAATATGACTTCGGCGACGAGGCCGGCATGACTCCGCTGCTTCCGATGTACACCCTCGGCCACGATTTCAAGCCGGCAACCATCCATGCCGGCGGCCTTCGCTACCACGGAGCGGGTGTGATCCTGTCCCAGCTGATGAAGGACGGCTACATGGAAGCTGTTGACATCGAGCAGCTTGATGCCTTCAAGGCCGGAATCCTCTTCGCCCAGACCGAGGGCATAATCCCTGCACCGGAATCCTGCCACGCCATCGCCGCCACAGTGAACGAAGCCCTCAAGTGCAAGGAAACCGGCGAGAAGAAGACCATCCTCTTCAACCTGTCCGGACACGGTTTCGTGGACATGAGCTCCTACGACCAGTACCTCTCCGGCGAGATGCAGAACTTCCACGTCTCTGACGCCGAACTCGCCAAGTACATCAAATCCGCCGACGCGCTGAACAAGTAATCACACAGTCCAAAGATAAAGCCCAGAGGGCCTCTAACCCGGATTTTGCTCGTAAGAAATTCAGGTTAGAGGCTCTCCGGACTTTTGCGGCTCCTGGACTTTATTCTTTTCTAGTCCTGAAAAACAATGCGTAAAATTTCCAACTGAAAGGTGCTTTCGCTATCTTTGTAGTATTCAATCCTCTCTCTTCGCTTTTGCGCCAAGAGACGGTGAGGGAGAAACAAGAACTATATGGACATCAAGGAAGAAGATAAGATCATACAGGAGGTCACCAGACAGGAGTACAAGGAGGGCTTCGTCACCGAGGTCGGACAGGACTTCATCCCAAAGGGACTGAACGAGGACATCATCCGCACGATCTCACGGCTTAAGGAAGAGCCGGAATGGATGCTGGAGTTCCGTCTGAACGCTTTCCGCAAATGGCAGAGCATGGAGATGCCGCAGTGGGGGCATTTGGACATGCCGGAGATCGATTTTCAAGACATTATCTACTATGCCGCTCCGAAGAAGAACGTGGACAGGCCGAAAGAGATAGACCCGAAACTTGAGGAGACATTCGAGAAGCTGGGCATTCCGGTGCGTGAGCGCGAGGCTCTGGCCGGAGTGGTGGCCGTGGATGCTGTCTTCGACTCGGTCTCCGTGGCCACGACCTTCAGAGCCTCGCTGGCGGAGAAAGGAATCATATTCTGTAGTTTCTCGGAGGCCGTCAAGGAGCATCCGGATCTGGTGCGGAAATATCTCGCCTCGGTGGTTCCGGTCGGAGACAATTTCTTCGCGGCACTCAACTCGGCGGTCTTCAGCGACGGTAGTTTCTGCTATATTCCCAAAGGGGTCAAGTGCCCGATGGAGCTTTCCAGCTATTTCAGGATCAACGCCGCCGGCACGGGACAGTTCGAAAGGACGCTCATCGTGGCGGACGAGGGTTCGCAGCTGAGCTACATGGAGGGCTGCACGGCTCCGATGCGCGACGAGAACCAGCTGCACGCCGCTGTGGTTGAGATCGTGGTCGAGAAGGACGCCGATGTGAAATACTCAACGGTGCAGAACTGGTACCCCGGCGATGCCCAAGGACGCGGCGGCATCCTTAACCTCGTGACTAAGAGAGGAATATGCAAGGGCAGCGGTTCGCACCTGAGCTGGACTCAGGTCGAGACCGGCTCGGCGATCACTTGGAAGTACCCTTCGACGATCCTGAAGGGCGACTACTCCTCGTCGGAGTTCTACTCCGTGGCCGTGACGAACAACTACCAGCAGGCGGACACCGGCACGAAGATGATCCATCTCGGACGCGGCACCAGAAGCCGGATCGTAAGTAAGGGAATATCAGCGGGTCACAGTCAGAACAGCTACCGCGGTCTCGTCCGGATGAACGCCGGGGCGACCGGGGCGCGGAACTTCTCGCAGTGCGACAGCCTTCTGATCGGCTCGCAGTGCGGGGCGCACACGTTCCCGGACATCCAGAGCGCGAATCCCACGGCGATCGTGGAGCATGAGGCCACGACCTCGAAGATCAGCGACGAGCAGCTCTTCTACTGCAACCAGAGGGGACTCGGCCCGGAGGACGCTGTCGGTCTGATTGTCAACGGCTACGCCCACGAGGTGCTTTCCCGCCTCCCGATGGAGTTCGCCGTCGAGGCCACCAAACTGCTTCAGGTCTCCCTCGAAGGATCGGTAGGTTAATGAATATATTCACGAATGAATTATGGGATTCTTTGACATAGAAAACATTGCGTTCACGTTAGGCGGAACGGGAGTGAGCTTCCTGGAGCTGCTCGGTGTCATCGCGGGACTTACCTGCGTGGTGATGGCCGGGCGCAACAACAAGTACAACTTCTGGGTCGGCTACCTGTACAACATCCTGTTGTTCACACTGTTCTGGCAGAGGCATCTGTACTCGGCCATGCTTCTCCAGCCGATAGCCTTCGGCATCAACGCCTTCGGACACTGGAGGTGGACTCATCCGAAACCTTCCGAGCAGAGTTCGAAAGACGCTTCCGCCCTGAAAGTGACACGGCTATCGATGCGGGACTGGTGTGCGGCGCTCACCGTCGTGGTGATTGCCGGTGCGATCTGGGGATTCGTCCTCCACAAATTGGGGACATCGTGGTTCACGGACATATTCACACCTGATCCGAATCCGTGGCTGGATTCGTTCGGGCTGATGCTGACGCTTCTGGCGCAGTTCCTTTCCGCCCAGAAGAAGTGGGACTGCTGGATCGTGTGGCTTGTGGTGAACGTCACCAACATCACCCTCTACATCAGCGCCGGACTCGTGTTCATGCCGATCGTCAGCGCCCTGTACCTCATAAACGGCATCTGGTCCCTCTGGACTTGGTACCGACTGTACAGAGAGGAGAAATAATTGACAACGAGGAGCTTGGCCTCCACGCAAAATATTAATGACCATGACAGACATATTACTGAAAATAACCGATCTGCACGCCAGTGTCGCAGACAAGGAGATCCTCAAGGGCATCAACCTTGAGATCCGCCGCGGCGAGATCCACGCCGTGATGGGTCCTAACGGAGCCGGCAAAAGCACCCTGTCCTCTGTCCTGACCGGAAAGCCTAACTACGAGGTCACTTCCGGCACGATAGAGTTCGACGGCAAGGATCTGCTGACGATGAAGCCGGAGGAAAGAGCCTGGGCCGGACTGTTCATGTCCTTCCAGTACCCTATCGAGATCCCCGGAGTCTCCATCACGAACTTCATGAAGACCGCGATCAACTCCAAGCTCAAGGCCCAAGGCAAGGAGCCGATGAAAGCCGGTGATTTTCTGAAACTTATGAAGCAGAAGATGGCCTTCGTCCAGATGAAGCCGGAGTTCGCCAAGCGCGAGGTCAACGTCGGTTTCTCCGGCGGAGAGAAAAAGAGGAACGAGATCTTCCAGATGGCGATGCTCGATCCGACCCTCGCGATCCTCGACGAGACGGACAGCGGACTGGACGTGGACGCGCTCAAGATCGTGGCCGACGGAGTGAACGCCCTGCACACCCCGGAAAAGTCGGCGATCGTCATCACCCACTATCAGAAGCTTCTTGAATATGTCAGGCCGGATGTCGTGCATGTCCTGAAGGATGGCCGCATCGTGGCCAGCGGCGGTTACGAACTGATTGACAAGATAGAGAAAAATGGCTTTGAACAGTTCTAAAAACATAGACCACGGCAATTATATTCCTTCGCCCATCGTGCCGGGAATGAAGGTCGCTGACGGTGAGCATATTCGCAAAGTCTTTGTGCTCGGTTCAGCAGACGCTGCCGTTGGAGTCGCTGTCTCCCCGGTCCCTAGGTTTGTCGAAGCGACTGATCCTTATGGTATTCCGTCCAACATCGAGGTTGGAGCCGACGCGGCGCTGGATCTTACGGTGGTAGTGCTGCCGGGAGTCTCGGCAAGGATTCCGCTGACGATTGACCTGACCGGAGCGCATTCCGAAGTCAGGCTTTCTGGAATATACCTTTGCTCCGGCCACGACGAGGTGACGTTCGACATCACGATGCATCACCGCACTGGCGATTGCTGTTCCCGACAGATTTTCAACGGATTGGCTGCCGGGGAGGCCAAGTGCGGATTCTTCGGCAAGATCGTCATCGCGCCGGACGCCCAGAGAACCGAGGCGTTCCAGGAGAACCACAACATACTGCTTTCGGATTCGGCAAGAGTCAACACCAAGCCCCGGCTGGAGATCTACGCCGACGACGTGAAGTGCTCGCACGGAGCCACGGTCGGCAAACTGAACGAGGACGAGCAGTTCTACATGCGCTCTCGTGGCATTCCTGAGGAAGAGGCCAAGGTGCTTCAGATGATCTCCTTCGTGGCTCCTGTCCTGGAAGCCGTCCCGGAAGAGTCCAGTGACGGAAGTCCGTGCCGGTCAGCCGTTGCCGGCCAGGTCGAGAACGCCATCCGCAGCTTCGCTTAGTAATCATTAAAAAACAACTTGAACTTTTTTTAACGCTTACTTAAAGACCATGATTGTCAAGACGAATGTCAAGCTGAATCTGGGGCTGAGTGTCCTGCGGAAGCGTGCCGATGGGTTCCACGACATCGAGACGCTGTTCGTGCCGTGCTTTGATTTCGGGGACACGCTTGAGATCATCGCCGGCGACGACTACAGCCGCACCTCGGCGGCGCTTTTCGCTGAATATGGAGGTCAGGACGGGTGCGTCGGCAAGTTCTGCGACCAGAAGGAGAACGAAGTAGATCTGGCACAGGGAATATCCGAGGACGGAAAGTTGATGATCACGATCGCCCGCAAGGAGGGTGTGGACTGGAATCCGATGAAAGATTTGTGCGCCAAGGCGTACAATGTTCTTGCTCAGGATTTTGACCTGCCGCCAGTCAAGATATTCCTTGAAAAGAACGCTCCTGTCGGGGCCGGCCTCGGCGGCGGATCGGCGGACGCGGCATTCACCCTCAAGGCTCTGAACGAACTTTGCGGACTCGGGCTTTCCGGGCAAAGGCTTTCAGAATATGCCTCCAGACTTGGCAGCGACTGTGCCTTCTTCATTTTCAACCGTCCGATGATCGGCTCTGGAAGAGGAGAAGTGCTTGAGCCTTACGACATTGACCTCTCAGAGTACGAGATAAAGGTGTTGATTCCGGAAGGTGTTTCGGTCTCCACCGCAGAGGCCTACAAAGGGATCATTCCTCGGGAAACGGGCCGCGACGGATCCGGCGAGCAGGCCTCAACTGGATCACCAGAGCGCTGCGACAGGTTCAGCGAGCAGCCTGGCAATCCAGTGGTTAGTCATCTCTCACCAACCGGACTTGGCAAGCCGGCTGAGACAACAGGCCTGAAATCTGTGCTGGCAGAACCAGTCTCCGAATGGAAAGACCTGCTGGTCAACGACTTCGAGGCCACAGTCTTCAAAGCACACCCCGAGCTGGCCGCCATCAAGCAGTCCCTCTACGACTCCGGCGCCACCTACGCCTCCATGTCCGGCTCCGGCTCCGCCCTCTTCGCCCTCTACAAGAAATAACCGTGAGCAAAAGCGCCGCTCCCGCGCACCAAAGACAGTCCACAACCAGCCTCGTGAGCAAAAGCGCCGCTCCTGCGCACCAGAGACGCTGATTTTGGGTGTTTGAAATACTCTTCGTGGAGAAAAACCACAAACAAAATCAAAAGAGTCTCTTGGCTCAGTGCCGTTCCGAGAATTCGCAGCCACAGAAGGTCTGGTTGTACATTTCCCATTCCTTGATCAGGGCGCAGCGCCGTTCCTGAAGACCGCCGCGGCGCCAGTTCTGGTTCCACCACAAGACCTCATGGCGGACGGACGGATGGGTTTCTGCGTTTGTCTCCGCCCCATGACCAATGGCGCATCCATCACCACCGGTACCGTTCACCCGATCGCAGGCCCAGCGACCGGCGGCGTCAACCTGGGCGAGATCCTTCCACCGGGACGAGGCCAGGGTGGTTGTCAGCATACGATAGCCGTTGGAAGAGGCATAGCGCGCGGCACGGAGGAGACGGAACTTGAAACACTCAAGGCAACGGGGACCGCGCTCCGGCATGTCGGCGATTCGGGCGACCGGACAATCATCAGCGGCCACACCCGTCTCCAACCGACGGACAAAGGCCAGCCAGGCCGCGTGATCATATTCATCATCAATGGTTTCCAGACCGTGGGCGGCGGCATAGCGGCGCAACTCGTCGCGGCGGATCTCATATTCACGGAAAGGAACTATGTTGGAGTTGCTGAAGAATATTCCCGGACGCAGCCCTTCGCCGACCATCCACTCGATGATGGCGGTCGAGCAAGGCGCGCAGCAGCAATGCAGCAGGATGCGCTCCCCCGAAAGGTCGCACCCTCCCGGCAGCTCCGGAACAAATCCCCTTTTATGAATATTCCCGTTCGGCATTTCTGTAACAAACATAACGATTTTTCTTGAGAAACAGAAGTTTCGGACGAGGCTGTTAAAAAACTGTTAATCAAATGATTGACCCAAGCATCCTCTACTGAAAACAAGGGGAAAGCACTACATCAAGACGTTGCTAACCAACGAATTACCTGCCACAAGATTTTCCCGGTTCACAAATTCGCAACTAAAATCCGATTTTGTCGTAAGAACTTTTAATGCTAACTTTAACGGAAAGAGAGACAGACCGGTTATCGGCCGGCCTCCAGACAGAACCGGACTTTACGTACCGGATTGCCACCGACAATCAGAAAGTTGATTGGAAAACCATTGACAAAACAGAAAGGCTAAAAGAGCTATGATCGAAAAGGACGAGAGATTCACATTGGCGGAGAGATATGTGGAAGAGACAGGGGTCTCCGTGTTCCTGACAGGCAAGGCGGGGACGGGAAAGACAACGTTCCTAAAAGAGATTGTGCGGCAGACCTCCAAACGGTTCGCCGTCGTGGCTCCCACAGGAGTTGCGGCCATCAACGCCGGCGGAGTGACAATCCATTCATTCTTCCAATTGCCCCTTTGCCCGTATCTCCCTGATGTCAAAGAGCTTGTCACAGAGTATCAGATGCCGGAGCGGATGCGCTCCCTGCGGAAGGAAAGGGTGAGGATCCTGCGGACTCTCGACCTGCTGATCATCGATGAGATCTCGATGGTGAGAGCCGACATTCTGGACGCGATCGATGACACGCTCAAGCGTTACCGGCGCAACGACCGTCCGTTCGGAGGGGTGCAACTCCTGATGATCGGGGACATCCAGCAGCTTCCGCCGGTGGTCAAAGAATCGGAAAGACCGTACATGGAGCAAGTATATTCATCATCTTTCTTCTTCAATTCCAAGGTGTTGCAAAGGTTGCCGTTCGTGACGGTCGAGCTTGAGAAAGTTCACCGGCAGAGTGACAGGCTGTTTCTTGACATACTGAATGAGGTTCGCTCCGGGATGCCGGGCGACGCGGCCTTGAACGAATTGAACAAGAGGCTCTTCCCCGGCTTCGTGCCACCGGAGGACGAGCGCTGGATCCGCCTCACCACCCACAACGCCCAGGCGGACTCCGTAAATGAGGCGAAGATGAACGCACTGGAGACCGAGGAGGCAACATTCGAGGCACAGATCGAGGGAATATTCCCGGAAAACGCCTATCCTGCTGAGACTCAGCTTCGTCTGAGGGTCGGCGCGCAGGTGATGTTCGTGCGCAACGACACTTCGGGCGAGGGACGCTACTACAACGGAAAGATCGCGACAGTGAAGAAAGTCAAGCCGGCACTGATCGTGGAGGACGAGAGCGGCGAAAGCATCGAGGTCAACACGGAAAGATGGGAGAACATCCGCTACGGCCTCAACGAGGAAAGCGGTGAGATAGAGGGAATTGTGGAAGGCACTTTCGAGCAGGTTCCTTTGCGTCCGGCGTGGGCGGTGACGATCCACAAGAGTCAGGGACTGACCTTCGACCAAGTCATCATCGACGCGGGCGCGGCATTCTCGTTCGGCCAGGTCTACGTCGCCCTCTCCCGCTGCCGCACCCTCGAAGGCATCATCCTGACCACCCCGATCACACGGCGCTGCACCTTCACCAGCGATGAGGTCTCGACGTTCGAAAGCAGCCGCGAGCCGGCGGAAGAGGCGCGGCTCAAACTCCCCGCCATGGCAAATGAATATTTCACCTCAACCTTGTGCGATGCCTTTGATCTTCAACGCCTTCGCTATCTCTACAACAGGGTTAACCGAATATACCAGGTCAACCTTTCGAACCTTTACCCCGACCAGGCTGGCAGGTTCAACACAGTAGGTGCGGGCAATGCCGCCCAAGTAGGCGGAATGTTCGACAGCTCTGATGGCTCCGGCAAAAGTGCCCCGCAGCCCTTCGAGGGAATACGATCCCTCAGCGACACGGCCCAGAAGTTCCAGAAGCAGATCCGCTACATCGCCGCGTCCATCCACAGCGGCGCACCGGACGACTTCCCTCTCCTGCGGGAGCGCGTCACCAAGGCCTGCGAATATTTCACCACACAATTCCGTCCTTTGGCCTCGTTCGCCGCTCCGCTGACTCTTGTAGAGATTGACGACAAAGAGGTCAGGAAAGCCTTCAAGGCCGCCTCCGAGGAATTTCTGGCAGAGCTTAGATTCCGGATGACCCTCTACGAGACTATCCTGTCGGAAGGCTTCAGCACGAAAGCATACCATAAGTTAAAGACGGACAACGAGTTGTCGGATGCCAGATCGTTAAAGGCATTGGTCAGGTCGCTGATTTCCACACCTGAGAAGGCTTCGGCATCCAAGGAGTCGATTCAGCAAGCTCAACGCCCAGACGCGGTTGGTGAGCCTGTCGAACCGTCGGCCCTTCGACAGGTTCGGGAACCGGATGGAGAATCGGCCACCTACACCGGCAGCATCCATCCTGAACTGGCCCAGGCCCTTGTGGAATGGCGGCGTGAAAAATACCAGAAAGACAACGTCCCCGCCTTCATGATCCTCCACCAGAAAACCCTTCTGGCCATAGCCGACCTCGCCCCCACAACCAAAGAGGAACTCCTCAGCGTCAAAGGCTTCGGCAAGTCAAAGTGCGAAAAATACGGCGAAGAAATCCTGGAGATCATCCGAACGGCCATGAACAGTCCCGGCAGTTAGCGGCTTACCGTTTTGTGTCCAATCCCGCAGCCAGTGGGCTACATTATTGCATTCGATAATTCCCGAACAATCCCCGCAGCACCGTTAGGCGACATTCTAAGGCCGTTTCGTAGCCCGAGAGTGTTCCGCGGCACTATTGGGCGACGTTCCGAGCCGAAACCGTCGCCGAAGATGGCTTGCCGCACACTCAAAGCTTGCGGTAATCAAGAATAGGCATCTTCCGAAGAAGTCAGGCAAACACGTTGCTATTCAACAAAGAGGAGAGCCGCTGGGAAGTCCTTGGCGTTGAGATCGCCGGGAGCCTGCCACTTGAGGGCGAAACTCTCGCCACCGTAGCCTTCGAAGTAACGGATGCGGTACTTGTGAAAGCCTTTCTGAAGGAATATGCTGCCGGAGGCCACGGTGTAACCTGTACGGACATTGTTGTCACAAGCCAGGACTCCGTCGATGTAGAGATCCGAACCGTCGTTTGTCAGCAGAGTGAACGTGTACAAGCCACTTTGCTCAATCTTCATAACACCTTCGAACACATAGCCGAAATAGTCTTTTCCTTCGCCCTCGGAAATATTCAAATCCCTCTTCTGTCCGCTAAGCGTGACCTTTTCCAACTTGTCGATCTCCTCGGTTGACGACATGTCGGCTCCCTCGAAGTACTTGAAATTGACACCTTGCCTACGCGCCTTGGCCTTTACGGCAGCGGCATAAGGAATATTCCTTTCATAGACTCCGCTTACGCTGCCGCCTCTCTTGCAGATCGCCTTGACGCGGGCTCCTCCTGCCAGCACCACCGGGTTGCCGTCATAGCAGGTCGATTGTTCGGTCGGCTCGCTTCCGTCCAAGGTGTAGTAAATCGTCCCCATGCTCGGGGCAAAACGGAAACTGATGCCGTCATCATCGATGGCCAGACTCTCCTCCTTAAGGTACGGAGCCGCTATTTCCCCCGCCTCCAGCAGGAATGACAGAGGGAATGAAGGGTGGCTTGTCGAGCCACAGTACACATTGTCCACCTTGAAAATATGTTTCAAGTCCTCTTTCCGGCGCTTCGACTCAGCATAGCCTCCGGCAGGCAGGTAGATGTTCTCATTGCTGTTCTCGGCGCTGAGGTAAAACGGAACCGAACAGCTGTTGTACAAACGGAAGAGAACCTCGCCGCTTTCCAGCGTACGGAAACGCTCGACCTTTACAGCCGCCTTGATGAAGGAGAGCAGCAGACTCTCTTCGCCGCAAAGCATGTTGTTCGCCCAGGCAATGGTTCTCCGCGCGCGCAACGCCTCCTTGATCGCTTCGTCACTCTTGTCTTTCGCGAATATTATCGTAAGATCACGATGATTATCCTTCTGATCATACAGCATGTAGGTCGGATAGTGGCTGTCGGTGCAGCCAAGCATCGCAAGATTGTAGTTGAGCGCATGGTCAATGGCAAGCGGATAGAACTCCTTGTGGTTGAACACCTCGATGCCCTGGATGGTTCCGTCCTTGATGTGGCCGGCAATGTAGTCCGACAGATCGCTGTTCTGATCCGGCCAGCCCGGATGGTTTGTCGTAATGAAAGCGTCCTCGCCGCGCGCTATCTCCAACACCTTGTCGCATTCCTTGGTGTCAAAACCCTGGCTGAGCCTGTACTTGTTGAGGTCGCCCGTAAAAAGCACATTGATGTGTCCAACCGGCTCGCTGCCTGTTATCTCGAACCCTCGCACTATCTTGAGGTCGAAATCCTTCGCCGCCTCGACAGCACAGTCCACCGCCACATTCATGTCATCAGATCCCCTATAAACCCTCGGATGCGAATGATGATCCGTGATGGCCAGAATGTCAAGCCCTTCAAGGTAAGCCTCATACACCCTCATCTCAGGTGTCACTTGCGCATCTGAATAGATTGTGTGCATGTGCAGGTCAGCCGTGTAGGCATTGAAGCCGTCAACGGACGGAAGGTCGATCTTGCGCGGGTTGAAAGCCTTTCTGTCAGTACCAAGATTCTTCCCATAGAAGTCCATCCACTGGTAATGGATGTTTTCCTGAGCATTGGCACAGATCATGACCAACAATAGAATGATTGTCGAGAATCGTTTCATGTTATGTGATTTTGTCTTTCAAAAGTACAAAAAACTCGCATTTTTAATGTACTTTTACAACAGTTAATAATAAGTTGCCGCAGATTTGGCAAAGTTTTTTAACGATTATTTAACCACATATTCAAAAATCAATGCAGGAGAGGCACACTGACAGGGAACGGTATTTCAAGGAGTTGGCGCAGACTTCCAAGGAATTCTACATCGACTACCTCCAGAATTTCAAGAGCGTCGGAGCCGGAACGCGCGTTCTGGAGATCGGCTGCGGCGAGGGCGGAAACCTCCTGCCGTTAGCCGAAGCGGGATGCTCCGTCACGGGCATTGACCTGGCCACCAACAAGATAGAGCATGCCAAGGAATATTTCGGCAAAATGAATATGTCGGGAGAGTTCATCAGCGGGAATTTTCTGAATATGCCTCCTCGGGAAGACCGCTTCGACATCGTGTTGATCCACGATGTCATAGAGCACATCGAGCCGGAGGACAAGCCTGCCTTTTTCTTTGGTCTGAAAAAATTCCTAAAGCCCGACGGAATCGTGTTCTTCGGCTTCCCGGCCTGGCAGATGCCGTTCGGAGGCCACCAACAGATCTGTCGGAGCGGTGTCTGCTCCAAAGTTCCGTTTATGCATCTCTTGCCGGCCAGCCTTTACAGAGGCTATCTAAGAATATTCAAGGAAGATCCAGCCAAGATTGATGAGCTGCTGAGCATCAAACGCTCCAAGATGACTCCGGAGAAATTCGAGCGTCTTTGCAGAGAAACCGGTTTCCAGATCATGGAGCGGAAACTATGGCTGATCAGCCCACACTACAAGGCCAAGTTCCATCTTCGCCCGACCCGCCTTCGTATGGGCCTCGACCACATCCCGTTCCTCCGCAACTACCTCTCCACCTCCTGCTTCTACATCGTCTCGGCAAGGTGATGCGTTGAAATCAGTCAATGTCCTTGACGACATATTCAGTGGAGCCGAGACCCATTTCCTCAGCACGGTACACGATGCGGGTGCCGTGACGCTGGCTGATCCTGTCGAGGAGGGCCTGTGTGTCGTTGTCCTTGTCTTTCGGAAGGTTGAACACCTGATCGAGGCAGAACTTGTCAAGGGCGACCGGATCGAGGGAAGCTGCCATTCCGATGTCCTTTATTGTCGGCTTGTGAGGATCACCGTCGCAGTCACAGTCAATTGAGAGATTATTAAGGACATTGATGTACACAATTCCTTTCTTGGCGGCGAAATAATCATTGACGGCCTGGGCGGCGGCGGCCATCGACTCGATGAACGGAGTGTTGCCCTCCGGGCTTTCGTCCCACTTCTCAGGAAGGTTCTGCCACAGAAGCTGATAGTCCTCAGCCTTGCCAGCCGTGTGGATGTACGCCTTGCCGTTTCGGGAAGCCACACCGATGGAAGCGTTCTTCAAGGCTCCACCGAATCCACCCATCGCGTGTCCTTTGAAGTGCGACAAGTCGATCATAAAATCGTAATTGGCGATGTGAGAGCCGACTATGTCGTACTTGATCCATTTGTCATCCTTCACAGGAATCTTAATCTCGCCTTCCGAATCCATAATGTCCACCGGAGCGATCTTGTCATAGCCTCTTTCAGCGATCGCCTTGAGGTGATCCTCTGTGTTGCAGCGGTTTCCGCCATAGGCCGTGTTGCACTCAACTATGGTTCCGTTGACTTTATGCACGAGCGGTGCGATAAACTCTGGCCTCAGATGATTGGACTTCGCGGACTCTCCTGTGGAGATCTTTACGGCGACTTTCCCCTGCGCCTCAACACCCAACGCCTCGTACAGTTTCACAAGAGCCTCTGGAGAGATGTCCTTCGTAAAATACACGACCGGGGTTTCCTGCTTACCCTTGTTGTTCCCGTTGCATCCACATAACATCATCGGCAGTGACAGCAGTGTCGCCATCATCATACTCTTAAATGCTAATCCTTTCATATTCATTATTGTGCTAAAAAAGTTTATCTCAGTCTTGGGCTTGCAAATCCAAACCACAAGATAAACATTTTCTATTAATTGGCGTGTATTTTGTTATAAATCAGGCGCTAAAACGTTATATTTAAGCGTTTGTGAATTTCCTTCAAAAAACTATTGCTTTATAGAAAAACATACCTATCTTTGCAGTGTATTAATAAACTAATACACAAAGCAGGTGAGAAATATCCGGTCACAGAGCTTGTCGAAGTGACGGAAGACCAGTAAAGAAGACAAGACGATCTTCAAGAAGTATATGAAAAAGAAACAACTGCCCATAGGGCAAAAAAGATAACAACCAAATGCTGATTGAACTAAAAGATGTCAACAAGACCTATCAAGGCGCGCAGCCTCTGCACGTGCTCAAGGGCATTGACCTGACCATAGAGAAGGGCGAGTTCGTCTCGATTATGGGAGCGTCGGGATCAGGCAAATCCACGCTTCTGAATATTCTTGGAATATTGGACAACTACGATTCTGGCGAGTACCGCATCAACGGGAGTCTCATCTGGAACCTCAGTGAGACCAAGGCGGCGGAATACAGGAACAAGATGATCGGATTCATATTCCAGTCCTACAATCTGATAGGGTTCAAGACGGCGGCGGAGAATGTCGAGCTGCCGCTTTTCTATCAAGGTGTCGGCAGGCAGAAGCGTCACAGGATGGCGATGGAATTTCTGGAAAGACTTGGGCTGAAAGAGTGGGCTGACCACTATCCTAACGAGATGTCCGGTGGACAGAAGCAGAGGGTGGCGATCGCCCGCGCGCTGATCACAAAAACCGGAGATCATCCTTGCAGACGAGCCCACAGGAGCCTTGGACTCAAAGACTTCCGTGGAGATCATGAACCAGCTGCGGGAACTCAACGAGAAGGAGAACATGACCATCATCGTCGTGACCCACGAGAGCGGGGTGGCCAACTTCACCAACAGAATCATCCACATCAAGGACGGAATCATCGGCAAAATCGAGCAGAACATCAGACACGATGCGTCTCCGTTCGGCGAGGGCACTATAATGAAGTAAGCGATGAGAGACCTGTTTGAAGAAATCTGGAGCAACATCCGGAGGAACAAGCTCCGCACCGCCCTCACCGGCTTCGCTGTGGCCTGGGGAATATTCATGCTCATCTTTCTGTTGGGAGCCGGCAACGGCCTGATCCACGCCCTTGAGAGCAACAACAGCGACTACATGACCAACACGATGAACGTCTGGGGAGGCTACACTTCCAAGCCGTACAACGGAATGCGGGAAGGCCGAAGGATCGACTTGAACGACAAAGACATAGACATCACCCTCGGTCCGGACTTCGCGGACAATGTGGAAAAGGCCGGCACAATACTCACCCAAGCGAGCCTCACCACAAGCTACGGAAAGGAATATATCGTCAAGCAGGTCAGCGGAGTAAGCCCTGAATATTCAGAAATGAACAAGCTCAGCCTCCTCTACGGCAGGTTCATCAACGAGATCGACATCAAGGAGAGGAGAAGGGTCATCGTGATGGACAGCAACGACGCAAGGGAACTTCTGGGTGTGACGGGAGAAAAGGAGGAAGGTCTTACGGCTCTCCAGAAAGCGGCAGCGGCGGAAGCGTTGGTTGGGAAATATGTCAAGATCAACTCTTCGATGTTTCAGGTCATCGGCATCCTCAGGCCGAACGAGAACGGTTGGTCCAGCCTCTACGCTCCGATCACCACCATCCGGACAATCTACAACAGAGGCAAGGAGATTGATGAATATACTTTCTCGTTCCACGGGCTGGACACCGAGGAAGACAACAGGGCGTTCGAGGATCGACTGCGCGCATCGCTGAACAAAAACCACAACGCCGCCCCGGACGACAAGAGGGCTGTGGGAATATGGAATCTCCTGACAATGAGCATGGAGATGAACAAAGGAATGTCAATGATCAGGACAGCGCTATGGATCATCGGAATCCTCACCCTCCTGAGCGGGATCGTGGGTGTCTCGAACATCATGCTGATTTCTGTCAAGGAGCGCACGCACGAGTTCGGGATCCGCAAGGCGATCGGCGCGAGCCCGTGGGCCATACTGAAACTGATCATTTCCGAAAGTATCATCATCACCGCGTTCTTCGGCTACGTCGGAATGGTGCTCGGAGTTCTGGCCAACGAGTGGCTCGATCATATTTCCGGAAATATGGTGATGGACTTCGGGCTTTTCCAGCAGACGGTCTTTAAAGATCCTACGGTCGGCCTGAACGTCTGCTTCGGAGCCACAATCCTGCTGGTCATCGCCGGCACCATCGCCGGCCTCGCCCCCGCCCGCAAAGCCGCAAAGGTCCGCCCGATTGAAGCCCTCCGCAGCGAATGATAAAATAAGGAGACTACTGAAAACCAATTGAATATATTCATAAATAATTGTAAGGAAATTATTAAATTTCATAGAATGAAATTTTTCGATATAGACCGATTCAAGGAAATCCTTGACACTTTGACCCGCAACAAGGGACGGAGCCTGCTGACCGGGTTCGGGGTGTTCTGGGGAATATTCATGCTGCTGTTCCTGCTGGGCGGCGGCGACGGGTTCAAGGTGATGCTGAACCAGCAGATGGGAGGGTTTGCGTCCAACTCGGCGATGATCTGGTCCCAGAACACGTCCAAGCCATACAAAGGCTTCAACAAGGGACGTTACTGGGAGATGAACATCAAGGACGTGGAGATTCTCAAGGAAAAGGTTCCTGAAGTGGACATCGTGTCGCCTCAATGCTTCAGTTGGTCCAGAGGCGAGGCAACCTACGAGGACAAGTCATCAAGGTGCAACGTCAAGGGGTTGAAGGCCGACTTCGCTAAAATAGAGACACCGACGATAGTTTACGGACGCTACATCAACGAGATGGACGTGGCGCAGAAACGCAAGGTCTGCGTGATAGGAAAGCAGATTTACGAAAACCTTTACGCAAAGGGAGTTGACCCGTGCGGAACAAGGATCAAGATCGGCCCGGCATATTACCAAGTGATCGGAGTTGACTACAACGAGCACAGTGTCATAAGCTTCGGAGGCAGGCAGACCGAGGCGATCGTGATTCCAATCTCTGTTGTGCAGGCTGTCTATAATATGGGAGACAAGGTGCAGATTATGGCGGTCACCGCAAAGAAGGGCGTGGTGATGAGCGACATTATCCCGAAAATCAGAAGGGCGGTCGCAAGCAACCACTACATTGATCCTACTGACGAACAGGCGGTTACCGTCCTCAACACCGAGATGTTCTTTATGATGATCGACAGCCTGTTCAAAGGTGTGAACTTCCTGATCTGGCTGATTGGAATCGGGACGTTGCTGGCCGGTGTGATCGGCGTCTCGAACATTATGATGGTGACGGTCCGGGAACGTACCACGGAAATCGGAATCCGCCGAGCCATTGGAGCGACTCCGAAGATGATTCTTTCGCAGATCATCTGGGAAAGCATCCTGCTGACAGCCGTGGCTGGGATGTTGGGCCTGCTGTTCTCGGTGCTGATCCTGCAAGGGTTGGAGCTGGCCTTCACGACAAACGGCATCCTTCAGGCTCCGTTCCAGATCAGTTTCTGGACAGCTGTCGGAACTCTTCTCGGATTGACTGTTCTCGGAGTCGTGGCCGGACTCGCCCCGGCGGCCAGGGCTATGAGCATCAAACCGGTGGACGCTATGAGGGATGAATAAGCCGCTTCGGAAACAAGACATATTAAGGATGAGCAAACATATTCAAAGATAGATAGTCAAGAATCAATATTCGGAAATAAAAAGTCAAGCAATATGAAAAAGTATTTCAAGTACATTCTGTTCGCCGCCATCATCGTGGTGTTCGCTGGCACATTCTACTTCCTTTGGAAAAAGTCACGTCCGCAGGAGATCCGCTACGAGGAGCTTTCCGCCGAGATCGCCGACATCAAGAAGACCACCCTCATCACCGGCACCATTGAGCCGCGTGACGAGGTGAACATCAAGCCGCAGATCAGCGGCATCATATCCGAGATCTACAAGGAGGCTGGTGACCAGGTGAAGGAAGGCGAGGTGATCGCCAAGGTCAAGGTCATTCCTGAGATGGGTTCGCTGAGTTCGGCGCAGAGCCGTTTGCGCATCGCCGAATTGAACCTTGAGCAGGCACAGACCAACTTCGGACGTGAAAAGGCTCTCTACGACAAGCAGTTGGTGAGTGCTGAGGAATATGACCAAGTGCGTCAGGCCCTGGATCAGGCAAAGGAGGAAAAAGAAGCAGCTGAGGAGGCTCTGGAGGTTGTCAGGGACGGAGTGTCAAAGCGCAACGCCACGGCCAGCTCGACGCTGATCCGCTCGACAATCACAGGGTTGATCCTCGATGTTCCGGTCAAAGTCGGTAACTCGGTGATCCAGAGCAACACATTCAACGACGGAACAACCATAGCCACGGTGGCCGATATGAACGACCTCATATTCAAGGGCAATCTGGATGAGACAGAGGTCGGCAAGGTCGATGAAGGCACGAGGATGAGAATCACCATCGGAGCGGTGCAGGGCGTGGAAATGGACGCTGTCCTTGAATATATTTCCCCGAAGGCCGTGCAGAACAACGGTGCTAACCAGTTCGAGATCAAGGCCAGGGTAAGCCAGTTGGACAGCGTGAAGATCCGTTCAGGCTACAGCGCGAACGCCGAGATCACTTTGGAGCACGCCGACTCAGTTTTGGCAGTGCCTGAGGCGGCAATCTCATTTGAGAAGGATTCCACGTTCGTCTATCTTGCCGAGGGTGACGGACAGTATAAACGCCAGCCTGTCACCACTGGGCTGAGCGACGGGGTCAAGATAGAGGTGAAGAGCGGACTGGGCAAGGATCAGAAAGTCCGTGGTAATCAGATATTCACAGACAAGAAATAGCGCTATGAAAAGAATATGTTCATTGATTATTTTTGGTCTGCTGACGGTGGGGCTTTCCGCGCAGGATGGCAGGCTGTGGACGCTTCAGGACTGCATCGCGCACGCTCTTGAGAACAACATTTCCCTCAAACAGCAGGAGATTCAGGTCAAGCAGCAGGAAATTCAATTGAACACATCCAGGAACAGCAGGTTGCCGGGTGTGAGCGCAAGCGCAAGCGAGAACTTCTCGTTCGGACGAGGGTTGACTGCTGACAACACCTATTCAAACACCAACACTACCAGTACGGGAGTCAGCCTCGGAGCTTCAGTGCCAGTGTTCCAAGGACTCAGGATCAACAACTCGATTAAACATGACGAACTGAACCTCAAGGCCGTGACGGCTGATTTTCAGAAGGCTCGCGAAGATGTCAGTGTCGCCGTGGCGCAGGCTTATGTGCAGATTCTCTACAATATGGAGCTTCTGGATGTGGCCAGGAATCAGGTCAGCATCGATTCGCTTCAGGTCGAGAGACTCTCGGCGATGGAGCTGAGCGGCAAGGCCAGCAAGGTTCAGGTGGCTCAGCAGAAAGCAGCGCTGGGACAGAGCCGACTGTCTGAGACTCAGGCCGCCAACAGTTTACGATTGTCGCTGTTGGATCTGAGCCAGTTGTTGGAGTTACCGAATCCTGAAGGATTCTCTATCGTCCGCCCTTCTGTTTCGGTTGACGGGCTGCTTCTGAGCAATCCGGAGGACATCTATGCGCAGGCAGTGGCCTGCAAGCCGTCAATCCAGGCGGAGCAGTTCAGGCTGGATGCCACAGAATATTCCATCAGGAACGCAAAGGGGGCCCGTCTGCCATCTCTTATGGCCAGCGGTGGTCTGGGAACCAATTACTACACGATGAGCAGTCATTCCAGCGATCCGTTCGCAGACCAGATCAAGAACAATTTCAGCCAATATCTTGGTCTTAGCCTGAGCATTCCGATTTTCTCCGGATTCCAGACCAGGAACCAGATCCGCTCCGCCGAGCTTTCGAGGACGAACCAGATGTTGCAGTTGGAAAACAGCAAGAAAAGCCTCTACAAGGAGATCCAGCAGGCGTATTACAACGCTGTGGCGGCTCAGGAGAAATTCCGGTCAAGTCTGGACGCTGACGCCAGCGCGAAGGAGTCGTACGAGCTTGTGCTTGCGAAATACGAGAACGGCAAGGCCAACATCACTGAGTTCAACGAGGCCCGTGACAGTTTCCTGGAATCCGAATCAAATCTGGCCCGTGCCCGCTACGAGTTCCTGTTCTCGGCCAAGTTGCTGGACTTTTACAGGGGACAGAAACTGATTTTTTAAGCTTTCGTGCGTAAATCATGCTCATCTGCGCACTTGAACATACCCGGCTCGTGCGTAAATCAGATTTATCCACTTATCCGTAAACCACATTCTGTGCGTAAGGCTGATTCTTTCACGCACAGAAGGTTCAGTGACGGTGATCCCGCCGCCAAGCACAAGAACCCTATTACCGACGAGGAGTTGTTATCCCAACCGTAAAGTTAAAAATTCTGAAAGCAAATCACAACGGAGCAAATGAGCATCGGTTGACAGGGTGATTGTCTGGACAGTGACTCTCTCTATTATTAAATATCACCGTTCCCGTTGCTGTGTCTGTCGGAACGACGGTGACACGGGGTGTCGTCACGCGCTCGATTGCTGACGGCAGAAGACGATCGGCTCCTGGAAAAGTGGTTTCTTAGGGGGTATCATCGAAAAAATTTCTGTTTTTTATAAATCGCATGTGTTTCTTTTCGTTTTGCGGATTTGTAATTACTAACTTGCGGGCAGGTTCCGGAAGGGGTTCCGGGCCGAATGCGACAACAATGACAATAATGACCAGACTACGCATCAACGATGGAGACTTCAAAGAACAAAGAGGCCGTAAGGCGGGAGCCGGTGGCCGGACAACCATTAACCAAGAGACCATTAGACATGGTGCCTTCGAAAAGGAGGCTCCGGAGCAGGGGACGATGTCCGCCGGGGATCAGTACCGGAAGCGGTACCGGCACTGCCGGCGGCTGATGGGGAGGGCTCTGAGCGCGGCAGACCAAGGGGATAGAGAAAGGGATTAGAGAAGGTTGCCAAGTCGTTGCTGTCCTTGGGAGTCCCTGGAGATCAGATCACGGCGGCCACAGACATGACCTCTGAGCAGGTTGAAACTCTGAAGTAATAATTTCGTAACATATAACCGACTGATAGTAAGTAAAGCACGTTTGTGATCTGAAAATTCATACCACGTGCTTGCTTGATTCGCCAACTTATATGATAAGTGCCACGCCGGGACAATGGTCGTGGAAAGGGAAACTGTACTATGACGGGAAACTTTACTTTTACGGAAGTCTTTACCGCGCTCGGCGACCTTTTGATGCCGCGGGAGTGCATTGTCTGCGGGCGGATTCTCACCCTTCGCGAGAGTCACATTTGTATTGACTGTCTTGCCGACCTGCCCAGAACGTTTTTCTCGAATATGCCGCACAACCAAATGGCTGACAGATTCAACTCACTGATCCAGCGGGATTTGGATGCAACCGGAGGTTTTGAGGAATATTCCCGGGCCACTTCTCTGTTCTTTTACCGTTCCCAGACCGGCTACAGGCTGATCACCCAAAGGTTAAAGTACCATCACGACTACCAGGCAGGACGTTATTTCGCATCGATGCTTGGCCGGAACATGTCTGCGTCTTCGCTTTACAGAGATGTTGATGCCGTGATTCCCGTTCCTTTGCATTGGACGCGGCGGTGGTCAAGAGGACATAATCAGGCCGAGATCATAGCCGAAATTCTGGCGCGCTCGCTCAAGGCGGAACTTCGCTCAGACATCCTTAGTCGTCCGCATCGTACCCGCACCCAAACCAAACTCTCGGTCAAAGACAAGACTCGCAATGTCGCAGGCGCCTTTCAGGTAAACCGGCTGAAGATTGTCACTGAATATTCGCACATCCTGCTGGTGGATGATGTTTTCACGACGGGGGCGACGCTTCATGCCTGCCACAGGGCGTTGAGAGCCGCTTTTCCGCCGCACGTCCGCATAAGTGTCGCCACACTCGCCTGTGTGGGAATATGACAGGAATCTTACTTCCTGCTTACGAATCATAAGGAGAAACGTTTTAAATCTATGATTTACCGAATTAACGTGCTTTGGAAGCCGTGAGCCGCCGGCTTATTAAAACCAACTAAAATTTCCCTTATTGTTTATAGAACTGGAAATAAAACGGTTAAGTAGAATAATCGGCGAAAAATGCAAAAAAATATTAAAAAATATTTGCATGTATAAAAAAAAGCTGTACCTTTGTACTCGGGTTGAGCAAGGAGGTTCTCTCCCCGATCAACCTATTGGTTATTAGTTTTAGTGTTATTAATTATGTGGTTAGAGTGAGAGTCCACGCGGGATGCGTCGACGCTCATTTTTTTTGTATTCTCCCCTACCCTCATCCACGGGAAAGCCGTTCCTGTGGATAAACCGGGCAAGACAGGACGGCCATCCACGGAAAAGCAGTTCCGGTGGACTAACTGGGCAAGACCGGACGGCCATCCACGGAAAAGCAGTTCCGGTGGACTAACTGGGCAAGACCAGACGGCCATCCACGGAAAAGCAGCTCTGGTGGACTAACTGGGCAAGACCGGACGGCCATCCACGGAAAGGCAGTTCCGGTGGACAAACTGGGCAAGACCGGACGGCCATCCACGGAAAAGGCAGTTTTGGTGGACAAACCGGGGCTTCACCAGGGGGACAGTGCCTTGGGCTTGCCGCCACACTTGCCCAACCGCCGGACTATTCGTAAATTTGCCGGTAGAAATATTCGATAACTATGGTAGAGATTGGAATAAAAGGCCGTCAGGAGGAAATCGTGACGGAGGATTTGACCGCGAGCCACATCGGGAGCGGAAGTGTCAGGGTGTTCGCGACACCTATGATGATCGCGCTTATGGAACGAACCAGCCGCATGAGTGTCAAGCCTTATCTGGAGGATGGGCAGGAAACGGTCGGGACTAAAGTGGACGTGACACACGTTTCCTCAACACCGGTCGGACTGAAGGTCTGGTGCGAAAGCGAGGTCGTGGATATTGACCGAAGAAGGATCGTCTTCAAGGTCGCCGCCTATGACGAAAAAGGGCTCATAGGTGAGGGTACCCATGAGCGCTTTGTGATAGACGTGGCCAAATTCCAGGCCAAGACGGAGGAAAAGATTAAAGACAGGTAGTCCAAAGAACAAAGACTACTTCTTTGGAGAGTCAAGAATCGTCACATCATCCCCAGGGTTCCCAGGCATCTCAAGCCAGAACCAATTGAGTTTGGTGTTGCCTTTCTTGTCTTCGGCCACCGCTCCATAGAAGAGTTTTTCCCCGGCTTTCCATCCCTGGCCCAAATTGCGGAACTTGTGGATGGACGTGTTGGCGTAGGTTCCGGCCTGATGAGTATCATAGCATTCGATCACATACTCGCTGAATGCTGATTCGGTGTCGTAACCGCCTCCGATCACATTGACGTTTTCCGTCGTCGTGTAATAATTGGCGGCAAGGCTGTTAGGCACATTATGGATTATCAGAGTGTTCTTCTCCGCGAAGACCCTGTACTCAAAGGCAACCGCTACCCAAGGTGTTGTCGCGGCAGCTTCGGTCGTGAACTCAAACGCAGCCTCGTTGGATGCCACAAGACCTGACTCTGCTGACGGAACTGTCTGTACATAAATAATGTAGGCTGTAGAGGCTGTCAATCCGGCAAGTGTCACGAACGGATCCCCGAATGCCTTGTCGGCATCGCCGTTCAATGTCTTGGATGGATCGTCCTTCGCCACAATCCTGTACTTGTAGGTAGCTCCTTCCACAACATTCCAAGTAACGCTCACGCCGACATCTGTAATGGCACTTGCCCTGAACTCGGGAGCCTCGGCGCGAGGTAGAATGCCGGTCTTAAAGGTGACTTTGCCTTCTTCAGAATTCAGGTAATTTGTCTCAGGGGCGGCTACGGCAGAGACCGTGAAGACATATTCAGTGTCCTCTTTGAGATTAGAGAAAGTCTTGGCCACGTCAGTGAAGATAGTCTCCTCGGAGACCACCGTCGCAGGATCCGCGGCCTCACACAGAGTCCATGAATAGCCAGCAGCATTCTCTACAGCCTTCCATGTGACCGCGCACTCAACGGTCGTGGACTCCACAACCGCTTTAGGCTCAGGGGTTTGAAGTTGAATTTTCTCGGCATCCTTGTCGCATCCCGCAACAACGAGCACAGAGGCCGCGATGGCGGCCTGAACAAACAGATTACTTTTCATGTCTTTGTTTTGTTAAATTCGTTGCCGAAAGTTAGAAATAGTTTTGGATAATCCAATCATCTGATCCAGATAAATTGTCTTAATTTGTTTAAGTAACATGAAAAAATAAGTTGCCTCAGATTAAGAGAAGATTTTCGAGGATAGATCTATTTTCGAAGAAGGAGTGTGCCGGTGGCACATGACTGATGAGAAAAGAGATATAGACCGAAAAGATTCCTTAAGATGATGCAGGTTATTATTTGAAGGTTACTAAGTAAGCGTAAAGAAATAAGTTGGTAAAGATTTGGCGGTATTCTCAGACAATCAAATCAAAACAGCTTTCTGGAAAAAGGGTGTAAACGGATTCCGGAATATTCCTGAGTTTTTTGTAAATTTGTAGAATCGCGGGTTGCGGAAGAGGGATCCGTATAATACGGATAGGGTTCATTTAGGACATACATTGACATGGCAAAAGGAAAGGTGCTGGAGGACACTCCGCTCATCAAACAGTTTTTCTCTGTGAAGGCTCAGCATCCTGAGGCGGTGCTGCTTTACAGGGTCGGAGACTTCTACGAGTCTTATTCCGATGACGCGGTGCTGATCAGCAAGGTTCTGGGCATCGTCCAGACCAAGAAATCCAACGGGGACAAGGGCTACATCGAGATGGCCGGATTCCCTCACCACGCCATTGATGCCTACCTCCCGAAACTTGTCCGCGCCGGCTACAAGGTGGCCGTCTGCGATCAGTTGGAAGACCCGAAATTCGCCAAGAAACTTGTCAAACGAGGTGTCACCGAGCTTGTCACGCCAGGAGTAGCCTTCAATGACCAGCTTCTGGACCAGAAGGAGAATAATTTCCTGGCCGGCCTCACATTCGACAGGGACCGGTGCGGAGCGGCTTTCCTGGATGTCTCCACAGGCTCGTTCCAGGTGGCTCAGGGATCTTTGGACTACATAGGCACGCTTATCGCCTCCCTGAACCCGAAAGAGATTGTGGTTCAGAGGGGTTTCGAGAAAGGGGTCAAGGAAAGGTACGGGGATGGACTCTTCATCTCCACAATCGAGGAGTGGGCTTTCGTCTACGATGCCGCCGTCGAAAGGCTCAGGAAGCAGTTCGGCGTGGAGTCCCTCAAGGGATTCGCGGTTGAAGGCTTTCCTTTGGGAATATGCTCGGCCGGGGCGCTGATGGTCTATCTGGAGCAGACCCAGCACACGGGGCTTAAGAACATTTGTTCCATTTCCCGCATCGATGAGGACAGGTTCGTGTGGATGGACAAGTTCACAATGAGGAACCTTGAGATATTCAATTCCGCAGCCGGCGGCGAGGGCGTGTCGCTTGTTAGCGTCATCGACAAATGCACCTCTCCGATGGGCGCGAGGCTTCTAAGGAGCTGGCTCGCGATGCCGATAATGGACATCAAGGAGCTGAACAGCCGCTACGACGTTGTGCAGCACTTCCTTCAGACAAGGGACGACCTTGACAAGGTTCAGGAATATGTCGGCGAGATCGGCGACCTGGAGAGGATCATCTCCCGTGCCGCGACAGGTAGGATCGCTCCCCGCGAGGTGATGCAGCTCGGCAGGGGACTCTCCCGGATGGAACCGATAGCGAAGCTATGCAAAGGCCGCGGTGTCAAGGCTTTGGACGCACTGATAGGCGGCATGAAGAACTGCTCGGAGCTTCTGGAGCGAATCAGCGGGACGATGACAGCCGAGCCGGCGGCAGCCGTGGGGAAAGGAGAGGTCATCGCCTCGGGAGTGGACGCCGAGCTGGACGAGTTGAGAGGCATCTCCTCCGGCGGCAAGGACTACCTCCTGAAGCTTCAGCAATCCGAGGCCGAGAGGACAGGAATATCCTCGCTCAAAATCAGTTACAACAATGTCTTCGGCTACTACATCGAGGTCCGCAACGCTTTCAAAGACCTCGTTCCTCCGGAGTGGATCCGCAAGCAGACCCTTGTCAACGCCGAGCGTTACATCACCAAGGAGCTCAAGGAATATGAAGAGAAGATCCTGAGCGCCGAGGATCGCATCTATGCCATTGAGACCAGGATTTATGGCGATCTTGTGGCCGAGATCCAGAGGAGCATCCCTTTGATCCAGGCGAACTGCCGGATCATCGCCCGTCTGGACGTGCTGACGGGATTCGCCCAACTGGCCAATGACAACCGCTACAGCCGCCCTGAAATGACCAAGGATCTGACACTTGAGATCAAGGCGGGCCGACACCCTGTCATAGAGACACTTATGCCGGCGGGCGAGGAATATGTTCCCAACGACATATTCCTTGACAACAAGAAACAGCAGATCATCATCCTGACCGGTCCCAACATGGCCGGTAAGTCGGCCTTGCTCCGCCAGACGGCCCTCATCGTGCTGCTGGCCCAGATCGGCTCGTTCGTGCCTGCCGAAAGCGCCCGGATCGGGTACTTCGACAAGATCTTCACAAGGGTCGGGGCTACGGACAACATTTCCCGTGGAGAGTCAACCTTCATGGTCGAGATGCTGGAGACCTCGATGATCCTGCACAACCTTTCAGAGCGTTCCCTGGTGCTTCTGGACGAGATCGGGCGAGGCACCTCCACCTACGACGGAATGTCGATCGCGCGTGCGATCGTCGAGTACATCCACGAGTACGGCCACGGGGCCAAGACGCTTTTCGCCACTCATTATCACGAGCTCAACGATCTTGAGGAGACCTATTCAAGAGTCCGCAACTTCCACATCGCCGTGAAGGAGGTGGGGTCGCAGGTGATCTTCCTGCGCAAGCTCAAGGAGGGTGGAACCGCACACAGCTTCGGCATTCATGTGGCAAGGATGGCCGGGATGCCAAAAGAGGTGATCCAGAGTGCCGAGAACACCCTCAAGGCTCTGGAGATGAATGATTCCCAGCACATTGTAAGTGCAAGAACAGGTCAGATCAAGAAGCCTGTCCAGACCAAGGCCGGCACTCTTGAGAGCGACGGCAGCCTCCAGCTCTCCTTCTTCCAGCTGGACGACCCCACTCTCGAATCCCTTCGCGACAAGCTCTCCGGGGTGGATCTCAACAACATCACCCCCCTCCAAGCCTTCGACCTTCTCCGCTCCATGAAGGACGAACTCGGGCTGTAGACCGCCGTTACCGGAAAGACAATCAAAGATTACCAAGTTATTTTTTAAGGATTACTTAGTAAGCGTTAAATAATAAGTTGGTAAAGATTTGGCAGTATTTTCGAGGATAGCTTTCTTTTGGAAGAAGGAGTGTGCCGGTGGCACATGACTGATGAGAAAAGATAGCTATACCGAAAAGACAATCAAAGATTACCAAGTTATTTTTTAAGGATTACCTAACCATAAAGAATTTTCAGTAAATTTGTAGGAATATTCTTAAGAAGATAGATGCAGGTTTTTCTACAGATTCTTACCCTGCTCGGCGCGATGGCCATGTTCCTGTATGGAATGACCATGATGAGCGAGGGTCTTCAGAAGGCGGCGGGTGACAAGCTGCGATCGTTTCTGGCGTCGATGACGTCAACGACCTTCAAAGGTATCATCACGGGTATTGTCATCACTGCCCTCATCCAATCATCAAGCGGAACGACCGTGATGGTCGTCAGCATGGTCAACGCCGGTCTGCTCGCCCTTGGCAACGCCATAGGGGTGATCATGGGGGCGAACATCGGAACGACGCTCACGGCGTGGATGATCTCCCTGTTCGGATTCAGCTACGACATCGGAGCGTTCGCCGTCCCGTTCATCGCCTTGGGATTCTTCATGATGACCCTGAAGAGCAACAGGAACCGCAACATCGGAGAATTCATCATCGGATTCGCGTTCCTGCTCATCGGTCTCGCCACGATGAAGAACTCTGTGCCTGACCTTAACCAGTACCCTGAGGTTCTGGCGCTTGTGAAGAACCTGACCAGCTACGGCTTCTTCTCCGTGATCATATTCACCCTTGTTGGTGCATTGATAACCGTGATAGTGCAGGCCTCCAGCGCCTCCCTTGCTCTGACGATGGTTTTTGTGGCGAACGGCTGGATCAATTTCGAGATGGCCGCCGCGATGGTCTTGGGAGCCAACATCGGAACCACCATCACCGCCAACATCGCCGCATCCGTGGCGAACTATTCCGCCAAGCGCACGGCGATGGCCAACACCCTTTTCAACGTGCTTGGCGTTGTGCTGGCCCTGGTGTTCTTCAATCCGTTGATGAGGATAATCGGCTCGATGACGACAGCGATAGGTTTCGAGGATCCTGTCTCATTGTTCAACGGCACCGTGGCCGCGGACGGTTTCTCTCCGGAGCAGCAGAACTCGATGCTTTACGGAATTTGCATTCTGCACACCGTCTTCAACCTCTCCACCACCCTGATACTCGTCTGGTTCATCCCTCAGCTTGTCAAGGCCGTCAACAGGATCATCCCGACCCCTAAGGGCGAGGAAGAGGTCTATCGCCTCAAGTTCATCCAGGGCGGACCTCTCTCCACGGCGGAACTTTCCCTCGACGAAGCGAAGCAGGAGATCATTCATTTCGCGGAAATATGCCGTCGCGAGGTTGGATTCATCCGTAGCGCGGTCAGCGCCAAGACCAAGGCCGAATGGGAATCCGCCAATGAGAAGCTTGTCAAGTACGAGAACATTACGGACAAGATTGAATATGAGATCGCTTCCTACCTGAACGAGGTCACCAAAGGCGACATCAGTGCGTTCTCCGCATTGAGGATCAAGTCAATGTACAGGGTGATCGGCGAATTGGAGAGCATCGGCGACTCCGGCGAGGCGATAGGCAGAATGATGAAACGCGCCCTCGACCACGGCAAGACGTTCGATGAGGAGATGATCAAGAGGCTTGACAGGATGCTCGACCTGCTTGATGTGGCGTTCGGGGCCATGACGGAGAACCTTAGCTCTCCGGCTCTGTTCCTCAAGGACATCACCAACGCCGAGGATGCCGAGTACAACATCAACGAGTACCGCAACCGCCTGCGTGAGGAGCACATCGTCAACATCGAGAAGGATGACTACAACTACCAGACAGGCGTGTTCTACATAGACATTGTCCAGGAACTCGAGAAGATGGGCGACTTCATCATCAACATCTCCCAAAGCCTTCTGGAAAAGAACGACTAAAACATGAGACGTGCGTTAAGATATTCATTGATCGTGATTTGCGCCATCTTTCTGGTGGGCTGCAAGGGTGGCGGTTCCGGCAAGGCGACCGCTTTCACGCCTCGCGCGTTTCCGGCGCTTCCTGAACCTCCGTCAGTGATTTCGGACCCCCAGGAGAAGACGGAATATGTCGTCTCGAACTATTGGAACGAGTTTTTGGAGAAGACCTATCCTTGTGATTCCAACATAGTTAACGGAGTCACGGCTGACGAGGTGGAAAAAGCGTTGGGCACTTATGTGACACTTCTGGAGAAGGCTTGCCCAATAGACTTCGGAAGGAAGGCGATGGCCTCTTTCTTCGACAAGGTTGAACAGTTCGAGGCCGCCGATACCTCCTCCAATGTCTTCGAGTTTTTCGAGCGGATGATCCCGAAGTATCTCTACGACCCCAATTCACCTGTCCGGAACGAGGATCTCTACCTCCCGTACGTCTCAAGACTCGCATCTTCAGACTATTCCGATCCCGACATGAGACCTTCCTACTCGTTCGAGACCAATATGTGTTCCTTGAATATGGCAGGAACGCCGGCGGCTGATTTCACATTCACCGATCTGAGTGGAAAAAGACACACGCTGCATGGTGTGAAGGCGGAGACGACGCTGCTGTTTTTCACCAATCCCGGCTGTCCGGCCTGCAAGGACATCATGGAGCATCTGGTCGCCGATGAGAGGATCGCGTCGCTGGTTGCCTCCGGCAGGCTCGCGGTCGTCAACATCTACATTGACGACGAGTTGGACAAATGGCGTGAATATGCTTCCGTCTACCCCAAGGACTGGTACAACGGCTATGACCAGAGCTACCTGATCCGCTCCGACATCACCTATAACGTCCGCGCCATCCCTTCGCTGTATGTACTTGATTCAGAGAAGAGAGTGGTCATGAAGGACGCACCGGCGGAGGTGGTTCTTCCGTATCTTGACAACTTAAAATAACACTGACATGAAAATCACCAAGGAACTTTGGGGCACGTCCCCTGACGGAAAGGAAATATTCCTTTATACTCTTGAGAATGAAAGCGGCGCGTTCGTGCGCCTCTCAAGCATAGGCGCCGGAATCGTTTCGATCGCTGTGCCGGACAAGGACGGAAAGATCGCCGATGTTGTTTTGGGCTATACCAAGCCTGAGGATTATTTCGCCGACGGCCCTTGCGCCGGAAAGTGCCCGGGACGCTACGCCAACCGCATAGCGCTCGGCAAGTTCACGCTTGACGGGGTGGAATATTCATTGCCGGTCAACAACGGCCCGAACCATCTGCACGGCGGCCCTGAAGGATTCCAGAATCAGGTCTGGGAAAGCCGCGCCGAGGGGAAAGCCGTTGAGTTCCAGTACTTTTCACAGGACGGAGAGGCAGGTTATCCCGGCAATCTGAAGGTTGTCGCCCACTACGAGTGGAGCGAGGACAATGCGTTGAAGTTGACATTCACGGCGCAGACCGACAAGGCGACTGTGCTGAACCTTACCAACCATGCCTATTTCAATTTGAATGGCGAGGGGAACGGGAATATTCTTGACCACGAACTGAGGCTCAATGCGGCTGTCTATCTGCCGACCGACGAGACTCTGATTCCGGTCGGCGAGGCTGATCCGGTGGCCGGAACTCCGATGGACTTCCAGGAGTTCAAGAAAATCGGTGCTGAGATAAAGGCTGACTTCCCTGCCTTGAACTACGGCAAGGGCTACGACAACTGCTTCATGATCAATGACTACGAGCCAGGACAACTTCAGACCGCCGCTCAGCTGTACTCTTCTGCAAGCGGTCGTCAGCTTGAGGTGCTGACCACCCAGCCGGCCGTGCAGATCTACACGGGCAACTGGCTTGAGGGCTGTCCTGCCGGAAAGTGCGGACGTGGCTACCACGACTATGAAGGTGTGGCCATCGAGTGTCAGCACTGCCCTGATTCGCCGAACAAGCCTGAGTTCCCTACGACCGTGCTTCGTCCGGGCGAGACCTTCAGCGAGGCCATCATCTGGGCGTTCTCAGTCAGGAAGTAGTTGGTTTTACAATGATACAAGGCTGGTACGTTTCGATGCTTCACAGGCTCAGCAACCAGCCTTTTTTTGTCACTATCGTCAACATCGGTCATCGAGTTTCTCGAAGTGCCGAAGCGTCGAAGTTGCCATAATAATTGAATATATTCACAAATGAAACAGTATCAGGATCTTCTGCGTCACATAATGACCGCCGGCGTGGTCAAGCACGACCGCACCGGCGTAGGCACCAAAAGCGTCTTCGGCTACCAGATGCGCTTCGACCTCTCCGAAGGATTCCCGCTTCTGACCACCAAGAAAGTTCACTTGAAATCTATCATTTATGAACTTCTGTGGTTCATCGCCGGCGACACCAACATCAAGTACCTCAAGGACCACGGTGTCTCCATCTGGGACGAGTGGGCCGACGAGAACGGTGACCTTGGCCCTGTCTATGGCCACCAATGGCGCTCCTGGCCGGCACCCGACGGCCGCACGATCGACCAACTGACCCAGGTAGTGAACATGATCAGGAACAATCCGGACTCCAGGCGAATGCTCGTCACCGCCTGGAATCCCGGAGAGGTGGACAAGATGGCTCTCCCTCCTTGCCACTGCCTGTTCCAGTTCTATGTGGCCGAAGGCAAGCTTTCCTGCCAGCTTTATCAGCGCAGCGCCGACACATTCCTCGGTGTTCCGTTCAACATCGCCTCCTACGCATTGCTCACGATGATGATAGCCCACGTCTGCGGCCTGAAGCCCGGCGACTTCATCCACACCACCGGCGACACCCACATCTACCTGAACCATTTCGATCAGGTCCGCGAGCAGTTCTCCCGTGAGCCCCGCCCGCTCCCGACAATGCGCATCAACCCAGATGTGAAGGACTTGTACGATTTCAAGTACGAGGACTTCACCCTGGAAGGCTACGACCCCTGGCCGGCCATCAAGGCCCCCGTCGCGGTCTGATCGTCCGCCTTTGCATAAGTGCCTCCATAAGCTCTGATTTAAGGCACACGACAAGACAGTGCACCGGAGTATTGGAGATCTTCCCGTCTTTGCCCTTCCTCACGCGGACAATGACGTCTTCAAGCCAGGCTCTTTCGTCGACGCCCAAGGCCTTGTGCGAGCTGAAAAGAGAGTATACGACTGCAGAGCGCACTGCGGCATCTTCGAGCACTGGGTGCCGGCGCTCCCAAGGTGTTCTTCCGTTACTACTTCGTGAACAGCGCCACCAGCGAGAAGTCCGGCATCATGCTGGCTTCCGTCATCTGAACCGCGGGTGAGTAGCCAAAGAGCAGGGCAGAAGCCTTGCTTATCCTAATCCGAACCCTCTGCAGTCATTTTGATTACAGAGGTTTTTTTATGCAGGTAACTGCCCTATTTGTTATGGTAGACGAAGTGAATCACACCCACATTCTAATCAAAATTTGAAGAGAATAGTCGTAAGATTCGCTTCATTTGCTTATTTTTGCAGAAAAATGAGCGAGATATGAGACCGTACTACATATGGCAATACCCCGGTTGGCCCAGATTCCGTTGGGAGTCCGACAAAATACTGAACCTGCTTTCCGAAGTGCGTCTTTTGGAAGGTCGAATCGCCGGTATGATGGGCGGCCTGGGGTTTGATATTCAATCCAAGACGTCTCTGGACGTAATGACTGAAGACGTTATCAGATCCAATGAGATAGAAGGAATTCTGTTGAATGCAGACAGGGTGCGTTCATCAGTAGCGAGGCATCTCGGTATTCCCACGGAAGGTCTCCCGGAGCCGGATCACTATACCGAAGGTGTAGTTCAGGTAATGATTGACGCCGTCCGCAATTACTCCGAGGAGCTGACCGAACAGCGTCTGTTCAATTGGCATGCCGCTTTGTTCCCCACGGGGCGTAGCGGTATTCATCCGATAACGGTGGCAGGTTGGAGGGTTGGAGAAGAACCCATGCAAGTTGTCTCCGGGGCATCTGGAAAGGAAAAGGTTCACTACGAAGCCCCGGCTTCGGCGGATGTTCCCAAGGAAATGGCCCTGTACTTGGATTGGGTCAATAATGAGAACAATACCGATCCTGTCCTGAAAGCAGCCATCGCTCACCTCTGGTTCGTTGCCATCCATCCGTTTGATGACGGGAATGGCCGTCTGACAAGGACCATCACCGATATGCTGCTGGCCAGGTCTGACGGGATGCCTCATCGCTACTATAGTATGTCAGCTGAAATTCTTAGGAATAAGAACGGCTACTACGATGCACTGGTAAGCACCACGATAGGAGACATTGATATTACCCTGTGGCTCGAGTGGTTCCTTCAGACACTTAAGGATGCAATGGAACTCAGCGTAGACATCGTCAGTCGCGTAGTGAAGAAGTCAATGTTCTGGCAGGAGCATCGTGACGTGGCGATGAATGAGCGCCAAGTCAAGGTCGTGAACCGCTTATGGGATGGATTCGACGGCAAACTCACAACCGTGAAGTGGGCAAAAATCTGCAAGACCTCGCAAGCCACCGCCCTTCGTGACATCAATGATTTGATTGAGAAGGGAATCTTGGTGAAAGGAGAGGAAGGTAGCAAGAATACCAGTTACATTCTGGCCGAGGATCAATAGATCTTTCTACACACACAATTAGGAATGATTCACGTATTTTAAGTATTTGTTGTAATCCATTTGTAATTTTTGATGTATTTCATTTGTAGTTTTTGTGACATTTAATCATGTGTTTTTGTGACAATCCATCGGGTGAGACCGGAACCAGAAAGTCCATTCTCATAACAATGGTCACCTCCTACGGCGTGAAGGAGAATATGTACTCCGATGCAGTGCAGTCCCATGTGGTGAAGGACGATCTCTATGCGTAGAGAATATTTTACGCTAAAAGTCTCCCAAAAAGCGGGATTCAGCAAAGTATTTGCTTCTGTCAAGGTTTTGCGATCTAATAGATCTCACCGGCCCAAAGCATCTTAAAGAAGTCACACACGTAGATGAGTTCGATATTCCCGGTTTTTCGTGTGAGCCGGTCGGTGGACACCAGAATCAGCCTTGCTTCCGGATGTTCTTCGGAAAAGCGGTTGAGTCCGGTCTTGTGCTTGGTTTGAACATCATCGGTGGATTTTATCTCAATCGCCACTTTGGCGTCACCGAGGATGGCATCTACCTCAATGTCTGAATATGTGTGCCAATATGAAAGATCCTTTTTCTTGTCGTTGTAACCCAAGTATGCGATAAGTTCCTGCATCACAAGATGTTCAAATGCGTGACCATATTCAGGAGTGCCTGCTCTCAGATTATTCCTTCCCATCAGATAATTGACTATTCCTACATCGAAATAGTAAAACTTCGGGGCTTGCGTCAACTTTCTTTTGATCACTTTCCGGTAGGCTGGAATCTCATATCCTATGAGCGTGTCATATAGTATTTGGAAGTATGCCTTGACGGTGTTCGCGGCCACGCCACAATCTGACGCGATGTTTTCATAGTTGATGATCTCGCCGTCGCTTATCGCCGCCACCTCCATAAATCTTTCGAATATACCGATGTCTTTGACGGCTGCCTCCTCAAGAATCTCTTCTTTGAGGTACACTTCGACATATCCTTTCAATCGCCTTTCTGCATTGTTTACCATATAATGCCTTGGAATCATTCCGTTCTGTATGGCTCGGGAAAGGTCATAATCCGGAATTTCGGCACTTACAAGAGGAAACAAGGTTTCTGGGATGGCGCGTCCACCAAGTGTGTTCGCTCCTCTCTTTTTCAGTTTTCTGGCACTTGAACCGCTCAGTATGAAATAGAGGCCTTTCTCGACCATCAAACTATGAACCGTGTCCAAAAGATCCGGCACTTTTTGAATCTCATCAACTATCACAAGTGTCTTTTCGGGGTATTTGTCAAGGGCCTCTTTGAATAGTTCCGGTTTGCGTTGAAGGCGCTTTCGCAGATCCGAATCAAGCAAATCAAAATACACCGCATCCTTAAACTTCTCTTTGAGAAGCGTGGATTTCCCTACCTGACGAGCGCCGAAAAGGAACATTCCTTCATCAAGACGGCTATCTATATCAAATACTCTATTATACATAGCATTAATTGTTTTTGTTCTGTAGGGTTGCGGATTTTTTAATAATAACCGCAACTATGTTGCGAATATAATAATAGTATTGCAAAAATCAAGTGGTTGACACCTTTTATGTGCCCCAATCCTGCTTTTGCTATGGTGCAGGTTGCCGGTAAGGTGAACCTAAGGACGTCATTCCGCGCGGATGGCGTCGGCGGGGTTGGAGTGGGCGGCGTGGAGTGTCTGGAAGAAGATCGAGACGACGGCGATGAGGAGCGACACGGCTCCGGAGGCGATGAATATCCACGGGCTCAGTCCGATCCGGTACGAGAAGCTTTCCAGCCACTTGTCCATAATGAACCAGGAGAGAGGCACGGCGAATATGAACGACACCAGAAGCGGGGCGCAGAACTTCGTCAGGAGCAGGGACAGGACCTCGTTCGTGGTGCTGCCCATAATGCGGCGCACTCCGATCTCCTTTTTCCGCTGCCTGATGAAGAACAGCGACATCCCGATGAAGCCGAGAATGGAGATGAGGACGGCCACGCCAGTGAATATGCCTACGACCCTCATCGTGTTCTTTTCCTCCGTGAGCGAGGCCTTGACGGAGCTCTCGATGCTCTGCACTTTCCAGTCAATGTCTTCGGTAGAACCGTCAACCTCTTTGACCAGGTCGCACAGTTTCTTCCACGCCAGCGGATCACCGTTTGTCTTGACCATGAAGTTAGGATCCTCGATCTCATCCGTGTCCTTTACCGAGATGAGGAACGGCTGATAAGGGTCAAGGATGTTTGTCATGTGAAAGTTGGAGAATATCCCGGCGACCTGCGTCACGCTTCCGTCGCCCCATCGCACTTCGGAATCCCCGTCCTTGAGGGCCATTTTCCCCGCGAGCTCCTCGTTGATGTATTCCACATCTCCGGAGAGGTGGTTGTCCTTCAGAAGCTTGATACCCATAATGTCGATGAAGCTTCGGTCCCAGGTAGACAGGTAGGTTAAGATGTTATTGTTGTCCCTGTCCTTGCGAGGTCTCATTGAACGGTAGTTCCCATCCAGGGATGTGCCTGAGAATGAGCCTATTTCCTGGACGAAAGGCTGACTTTTCAAGGCGTTCCGCATAACCTCGGGGTTGTCGGAACTGACACGGTAGATGTTTTCCGTGTTGTAGCCCAGCGGAGCTTTGACCAGATGGCTCATCTGGAGCAGGATGGTGAGCGTCGCGGCCATCATCGTCATCGTGATGACGTTCTGAAGGATTATGAATACCCTGCTGAGCACCATCTTGGAATGGTAGCGGAACGATCCTTTCACGACATCTATCGGCTTGTACCTGGAGAGCGAGACGGTAGGCATTATTCCCGAGATCACTCCTGTCAGGATGATGAAGACGAGGCTGACCGAGACTGTGGCGAGGTTGATGTCCTTGAGGATGTCAATCTTTCCTTTGAAAAGAACGGCCATCTTGTCCTCGAGCAGCAGAGCCAACGCCCCTCCGATGATAAACGAGATGAACACCATCAATGTGGATTCCCCGATCAGCTCCAAGGATATTCCTAAGCCATTGCTTCCGAGAAGCCTTCTGGTGGCCATTTCCTTTGCCCGGAAGCCGGTGTTGGCGACGGTCAGGTTGATGTAGTTGGTGACGGCGAACAGGAGGATGGCCAGCACGACGGCCAGTAATATTCCTAAAAGACTCTTGTCGCCTGTCTGAAGACCCGCTCCGTTGTTCTGCGGCGCGAACATCAGGCCGTCGAGCGGAATGAGGGCGGCGTTGGTCTTGCCGTAGAAGTTGAACATAGGAATACTCTCGGCACAGTAGTCGGTCAGGTCATCGATCTTGTCGTCGAGGTTGACTCCCGGTCTCATCATCAGGAAGGACAATGTCGAACCCAACGGTCCGCTGGCCATCAGGTCGTTGCGGAGTCTGTAGCCGAGGACCTGCGGTGCGCGTTCGAAATTGGCGATGACCGCCGTCTCGTTCAGCAGCACGGTCTTGTCCAGATCCTTGATGACCCCTGACACGGTGTAGACAAGCGAGCTGTCGTACGGGTCGCCGTTGTCATCACTCACGAAGACATATCGTGTCCCCTCGATTTGAAGCGGCTGGCCGATAGCGTTGCCGTCAGGGAACAATGCCTTGGCAAGAGACTCTGTGACAACACATTTCTCAGGGCTGTCCAGAGCGGTCTCACGGTCTCCGTCAATCATCTTGAAATCAAAGAATCTGAAGAAATTGGAGTCCGCGAGCATTATGTTGCCGGCGTTGTCCCCCTGGGACTCCTCATAGACTTTGTCCTCGTGCTTGATCTTTCCGTTGTGCATATAGACGCAGCAGACATCCTCAACCTCAGGATACCTGTCTTTGAGTGAATGGGCGCAATCCGGCCACGACAGAAGAGAGCTCCTGGTGCCCAGCACGTATATCCTCTCGTGGTTCTTGTGCCATTTGTCGATGCTGAGCTGCCGGTAGGTGTAGTCCCCGATCAGTATCACGAACATCAGCGAGAGCGCCAGTCCCACCATATTGATCACCGCATAGAGCGGATTGTTCTTCAGAAATCTAAAGAAATATTTCATTGCCTCAAATCTTTTGTCATATAATAACGCTTCTTGCGGACCTTCACCGAAAGTCGTTTCGACAGGCTCAACGACCCTCCGCAAAAACCGTCATTTGGCCAAGCCATTACCATGCCAAAAGGTTCAAGTGATTGTCATTCAAGGATATTCTTATTTTATGAATATGCAAAAGTGTTAGAAATCTTTACACATACTGTAAAGAAACTTTACACTTTCCACCGGTCGCTTCAAGTCATATAATGGCCTGTCGAGGTCACCTCGTGAGCAGGAAGGCCTGTTCCGCTCACGGGAAGGCCGGCCATGGTTGTCTCGTGAGCAGGAAGGACTGGTTTGCTCACGGGAGGGTCTGCCATGGCTGTCTCGTGAGCAGGAAGGCCTGTTCCGCGCACGGGAGGGTCTGTCGAGGTCGTCTCGGGAGCAAAGATCGGATTCCCGCGCACGAAAGTTTCGGATTCCGGGGCTTATAAATTAAAGTCCCATAAAGTGTCAGTGTTATGCGCTTTGACTGCAACTTGTTCATTTCCTGTTTTGCGGATATGGTAAAAAACGATAACTTTACGGATGAAAACAGTTTTGGTTTATGGAAAGATGCATCATCGCGGCGGTTGCGGACAACGGGGCGATAGGGAAAGACAACGACCTGCTCTGGCATATTGCCGAAGACATGAGATATTTCAGGCGGACCACCACCGGGAATCCTGTGGTGATGGGCTATCGGACATTTCTGTCGATTGGCAGACCGCTGCCGAAAAGGGTTAACATTGTGATCTCCACACGGCCTTGGGATGATGTACCTGAGGGCGTGATTGTGGCCGGAAGCCTTGAGGAGGCATATTCATTGGCGGAGAAGACTGCCAAATCGAAGGTAAACGAAGCCTCCGTAGATGTCGAACTGTCAGAAAATGATGTGGCAACCTCTGCTGATGGTGGTCGGGAAACAGAGTCAGGGCGCATTTTCATCATGGGCGGCGGCGAGACTTACCGCAAGGCGCTTCCGACGGCGGACAAACTCTTCATAACTCACGTTCACGCCGTGATCAAGGATGCTGACACCTTCTTCCCGGCGATCGATCCCGCGATCTGGAAGGTTGAGTCCGAGACGCCGACCGCCACAGATCCCGAAACCGGCTACACTTATGAATTCAGAGTTTACACAAGGCGCGTCTTCCCTCCCCTATGCTTGTAGGCGGTTTTGATTAGCTTCAAATGGCCTGCGATTCGGCCAACTTCCCGGCTATGATCCTTGCGGCCTCTCCGATGATCTGCACGCAAGGGCGTTTGCGGTAATATTCATCCGTCCTTTGTGACGGTGCGGGCGATTCGGCCTTGGAGGTCTTGTCCAGTCCGAGAAGCTCGCGGCAGACGATGCTTCCGCCGTTGGCGTTTCTGAACTTTTCGGCGAACTCCTGGACAATCGCGTAGTTGGCCTTCCTTGCAGCCATGTCCGCAGGCACATCGGCAGGGGAGATGAATCCCGCCATCATGGTACAGCCGCTGAACGCTCCGCAAACCTCCCGGAGCCGCCCCATACCGCCGCCGAATCCGGAACCTACGGTCTTGAGCAGCCTCTCGTCCGCAAGCCCCGAAGCCTCAAGCACATCGGAGAAAGCAAGGATCACGGATTGGGTGCAGTTGTAACCTTGCTTAAACAAACTCATCGCTTTTTCTGCCCTCTCGTCCGGGGAGAATCCTTCTGGTAGTGTCATCATGTCTTAATTGAATCATCAAATACTCAACTTTCGCAAGTAGGCAATCACCTGCTGTCAAATACATTATCTCACGTTCGGAGGTGATTGCCCACCCACATCTTTTCACGTTACCCTCTCCCTAAATCCCTCCCCTCGGGGGAGGGACTTGCTTTCACTGCAAGCAGTGAAGAAAAGTGGTGTTTCGCAAATGCGAAACTTGAGTCAAATATACATCAAATCCGGCATAGAATAGTTACATTATTTAGGAATATGTCCTATCTTAGCCGTTGGAAGCCGCAAAAGGAGCGGCTCGTAATGTTTGACGCTGATCGGTGAATATGTTATGGCACAGGAAATTGAAAGAAAATTTTTAGTGGATGGCGACTTCCGGTCGGAAGCGTTCAAGGCTGTCAGGATCACTCAGGGCTATCTCAGCAGCGTTCCGGAAAGAACTGTCCGCGTGAGGGTGAAGGATGACAAGGGCTACATCACCGTCAAGGGTGTCGGCGACGAGAGCGGCGTGAGCCGTTTTGAGTGGGAGAAGGAGATTCCTGTCGATGACGCAAGGGAACTTCTCAGGATCTGCGAGCCGGGAGTCATCGACAAGACCCGCTACCTTGTGAAGGTCGGGGCCCACACCTTCGAGGTGGATGAGTTCTACGGTGACAACGAGGGACTTACGGTCGCCGAGGTGGAGCTCTCCGACCCAAACGAAGCCTTCGGGAAGCCTTCCTGGCTCGGCGAGGAGGTCACCGGAGACAAGCGCTACTACAACTCTTTTCTGTCCGGGCATCCCTACAGAACCTGGCGCAAGACGGAATGATGACCTAAAAAACAATTGAATATGATCGAGATAGACCCAAGAATACACGACCGTTACTCGATAGAGTTGAAAGTCAGCTTTGTCACCCGTAAGAAGTTGCGGATGAACGACTTCTCTCTGGCGATGTGGTTCTTCCTACCCGGAAGCCTCGACATCAACAGGGCCACCTATCCCAAGGACATGTTCTACCAGGATGTCAAGTCGAACATCCGTCTGATAACTCCGGTCTTCCTGCTCAGGGAGATCGCCGAAGGCCCGGCTGTGCCTCTTGCCAGCATCCGCGAGGCCTTCACCCGGATGGCCTCGAACCCGACCCGCACCCTGGTCTCCGACTATGAGTACCAGATCAAGATGTTCACGGCCATCGTCAAAAGCGCCCTGCGTGACGAGCTGGCCCACATCAAGCAGAACCGCATCGGCTCGGACACGGAAGCCCTGTGCGAAGGCTTCATCACCAACGCGGGGAAGATTTGCGAGGAATATGTCAGGCTGCGTCCGATCATCAACGCTCCGACAGTCCCAGACGGTGTGATGAGGATGTACCTTTGCGGTGACGAATTTCTCTGCGACATCACGTGCAGGCATATTCTTGAACTCATCGAGTGGTTGAGAGTCAGGGAGTTGGATGAGCTGGCCGGCAAGGCGGTCGCGCTCTTCCGCAGGATCGGGAAGCACATGGCGAGAATGGGCTACCCGACGATCCGGGAAGGGGACCGTCCGCACAACCGCATATTCATTCATCGCTTCAGCACCCTGAAGAAATACATCGAGAGCGACCTCTACCTCCGCGCCCCGAAGCGGCGGGACGGCGTGGTCGTGGAACAGCTCTACCTCAGCATCGCCGCCGGGATCGCGATGCTCTTCGCCACCGTCGTGAGCTTCGCCTTCCAGAGGAAGTTCGGCTCGCTGACGCTTCCGCTGTTCATCGCCCTCATCGTCAGTTACATGCTGAAAGACCGCATCAAGGAGCTGATGCGCTACTATTTCGCCCATCGTGTCGGCAGCAAGTACTTCGACAACAAGGCGAAGATCATCCACAAGGAGACCGAGCTGGGATGGCTGAAGGAAGGTGTAGACTTCATCGAGCCGGAAAAAGTCCCGTCAGACGTGATGGCCCTTCGCGACAGCTCGCACCTCACCGAAGTCGAGTCCGGCATCGTAGCCGCCGAGAAGGTCATCCTCTACCGCAAGTCCGTCCACATCGACGGGGAGAAGCTCCGGGAGAACTCTGAATATTCCTTCAGCGGCATCAATGACATCATCCGCCTGAATGTCACCAACTTCATCAAGAAGATGGACGACCCCACGATCCACTTGCGCGCCCTCGGCGACGACGGCGCCATCCAGACTGTGGAATGTGACCGTGACTACTACCTGAACCTGGTCCTCCAGTACCGCTACGACGACACCACCGAACTCAAGCGTTTCCGCATCGACCTCTCCCGCGACGGCATCCGCTCCATCGAGGAGGTCGGAGCAAGTGAAAGATAAAAAGTGTTGAATTCGTTTGAAAAGTCGCTCGGAAAAATGCAGAAAGGGCGGCTAAAAGTGATTCTTAGCCGCCCTTTCTATTTTGCGCGATTGGTAATCGTTAAATAAATTGCCGCTTACCTAACGCCACATCATCATTACATCACCTGAGAGACCGCGACGGCGACAGCCACCGTGGCTCCGACCATCGGGTTGTTACCCATTCCGAGGAAGCCCATCATCTCAACGTGCGCAGGAACGGAAGACGAACCGGCGAACTGGGCATCCGAGTGCATACGGCCCATGGTGTCGGTCATACCATAGGAGGCAGGACCTGCGGCCATGTTGTCCGGGTGAAGTGTACGTCCGGTACCGCCACCTGATGCTACTGAGAAGTAAGGCTTGCCGGCGAGCACGCGCTCCTTCTTGTAGGTACCGGCAACCGGGTGCTGGAAACGTGTAGGGTTCGTAGAGTTACCGGTGATGGAAACATCCACGTTCTCCTTCCACATGATGGCAACGCCCTCACGGACATCGTCAGCGCCGTAGCAGCGTACGCCGCCGCGGACACCATCGGAGTACTTGGTCTCAGAGATGACCTTCACCTCACCGGTGTAGTAGTCGAACTGAGTCTGTACGTAGGTGAAGCCGTTGATACGGGAGATAATCTTGGCAGCGTCCTTTCCGAGACCGTTAAGGATGACGCGGAGAGGTTTCTGACGAACCTTGTTGGCCATCTCGGCGATCTTGATAGCGCCCTCGGCGGCGGCATAGGACTCGTGACCGGCGAGGAACGCGAAGCACTCCGTGGTCTCGCTGAGAAGACGGGCTGCGAGATTGCCGTGTCCGAGACCTACCTTACGGTCATCAGCGACTGAACCTTTGATGCAGAATGCCTGAAGACCTTCACCAATAGCCTCGGCGGCCTCGGCAGCTGTCTTCACGCCTTTCTTGATAGCGATAGCCGCACCTACGACATAAGCCCATTTCGCATTCTCGAAACAGATTTTCTGGGTGTCCTCGCACATCTTGTACGGGTCGATACCCTTCGCATCGCAGATAGCCTTGGCCTCGTCGATGTCTTTGATTCCATATTTGTTGAGAGTGGCATTGATCTGATCAATACGACGCTCGTAGCTTTCAAAAAGTGCCATGTTTTCTTACTCTTTACGTGGGTCAATATACTTAACTGCGTCCTTGAAGCGGCCGTAGGTTCCCTTGGCCTTCTCGATAGCCTCCGGGCCTGTAGCGCCACCCTTGAGAGCGTCCATAAGCTTGCCGAGGTTTACGAACTCGTAACCGATAACCTCGTCGTTCTCATCAAGAGCCATCTGCGTGCAATAGCCCTCGGTCATCTCAAGATAACGGCTTCCCTTTGACTTCGTGCCGAACATGGTACCTACCTGGCTGCGGAGGTTCTTTCCGAGATCCTCAAGTGAGGCACCCACAGGAAGACCGTCCTCTGAGAAGGCAGACTGGGTACGTCCATAGACAATCTGAAGGAAAAGCTCACGCATGGCGGTGTTGATCGCATCGCACACAAGGTCAGTGTTAAGAGCCTCAAGAAGGGTCTTTCCAGGGAGAATCTCAGAAGCCATGGCGGCAGAGTGAGTCATGCCTGAGCAACCGATAGTCTCGACAAGAGCCTCCTCGATGATGCCGTCCTTAACATTGAGGGTAAGCTTGCAGGCACCCTGCTGAGGAGCGCACCAACCAATACCGTGGGTAAGGCCGGAGATGTCTTTGATTTCCTTTGCATGCACCCACTTGCCCTCTTCAGGGATAGGCGCATTGGCGTGGTTAGCGCCTTTTGCAACGCAGCACATCTGCTGCACTTCTTTTGTGTAAATCATATAATAAAATTAATGAGTTTATGTTTTATTCTACAAAGTTAATGAACTTTTGGCACAAGAACTTGCATTTCGTCCACAATCCTTCAAAATTATTCAAAAAGGGTGCCGCCCCCCAAATACCTGCCATATTCGACATTGCGCCTATTCCGCACCATCCTGTATATGCCATCGCTCCGACAACAAAACCAGCAGCCGCTGCCGCACCGGCAACAGCGCCTCCTATCGCCCCGAACATCGCCCCGGCGACCATAATACCCGTGGAACTGTCTTTCCACTGCCGGTAATGTTCCACCTCAATCATCCGCCGGCCCGGAAGTACCTTGCACTTCGACGGGAAACCCCTGAAGTTGTTTCCCACCACCTTGTCATCCACCTTGCAGAGATACGCTATCTCCCAACTGTTCTTCTTGCCGATCGTCACGTTGTGTCTCTGCGAACTAATCACCACTACATTCGCCTCCGACCGGCCATAATAACCTTTAGTGCTGGCGCAGGAGCTAATCATCAGCATCATCAATAACAGAACAAGGACCGATTGAAATGCCACCATTAATTTTTTACACATGACACCATTTTTTTGTTTTTTGTTACTCTATAACAGTATTAGTGCTCTCTCAAAAATAAACTACTCTGAAGAATACATTTCTAATCTTAATATTGAAGAGAATACATAGTCTGGAGCAATCTCTGCAACATATTCCATCGCGCCATACTCATTAATAAAATGCTCTTTCCCACTTTCTGAAATTACAGTTGACATCATTTCCATCCTATCATTCAACAATGAACCTCCTATTGCTCCGAAATTCTTTGTCAATTCTGACATATCTCCCTGACTCGCTAAAGTAGCTCCAGAAAGCTTGCTCGATCCTCTAACAACCGTTAATGACTCCAACTTACAATTTTTCAAAATTTGAAATATACTTTTCAGTGAACAAATAATCTTCCGGGTAGTTCATTATAACATTATTAATAAACTCCATTCCCTTAGATTTATCTCCTGTAAGATAATGCATTATAGGAAGTCGTATGAACAAGTCATAATTTGCTGATCCGAACTTAAGACCCTCTAAAAAAGAGATTATCTTATCTAAAGATGCAAATTCTTCGTAATATGTTACAGCATATTTTTGTATCGCAGCACTAAGGTTTTCGACAAAAGGAATAACGTTTTCACAAGATTTGTCAAAATCCCATTCGATCCATTTGTTCTCCGGCATCAAGTAACCAATATGACTTGATATCGTCGAAGAAAACCCTTTACACCAATCCTCATCCACTACCTCAATCAATAGTCTTTCTACAGTCTCATACCTTACTCCGATCTGTGGAGCGACAGAGCGATGTGTTATGGTCTGACCTGACGCGATGTTGAATCCCACCGTAGAAGACACCTCCGAAGTAAGTTGTTTGTAAAAGAGATATCCTTTCTTTTTGTATCCAAGATCTTGGCAAAGCTCTTTAAGTACCTGATTTATATTTGTTCCCATACTGCACTAAAATAATTCTTATATCCATTTTTTACACACATCATTTCTTAACACTTCCATTTAAATCAAAATAAAGTTGAGCATTTTTCATCGCGCTATCCATTCCTTCAATATAATAATCTCCAATAGGACCTCTATCGCGAACTTCCTTCACCAATTCCGCATCCGACAACAGCATCTTTGTATAATCATAAATATCCTTCTCTTGATCGTTTTCGTTCGAATAATGACGACCACCTATACTAGACCATAGATAAATCTTATTTAGAGGATCCAGCCTATGAGCCTCCTGCATCATATTATCCGCCGCCGTTTCATCCATACCATACAACCACTCACACCAAGTCGTAATAAAACCCATAAAGAACATATATGATGGATCATTCTTAAATTTTGCACATCCTGCTTGAAAAGTTTCAACAGCAAGAGCCTCACATTCATCGTAGAACATCGGTTCACAGTCAATAGTTCCCAACGACCGCTCCTCCACTAAAATCACCTCCAAAAGGTAAACCATATTCAAATATGCATCCGGATTATCAGGAGTGTTCTTAATAATGTTCTGCATTAAGACTATAGCCTCACTCCATCGGCCATCCAACATCATTGTTTTTAATTCTGCTTTCCAATTTTTCATACTTACCTAACAATATACATAGTTCCAACTTTAGGGACACCGTTAACAACACGCCCCGTAATAGTCACAGTTTGATTATTCATCTCAAGCACCACAATACTCCGAATACTTTTCTGTAAGATAGAAGCCTTTAGCCACAATTGCAATCAAACCATTTGTGGTAGCGGTCTCTATCTCGTACTTGTATATTTTTTCATTAGAATGGTGAGTTATCTTCTCGCCGGTAGAGCGGATTATTTCATCATACTCGTATTTGAACCTTGAATCAGTGGTTTTTCTGGTTATTTCTTCTATTGAAGCACACATAATCGTCTCATCACAGATAATCCCACCGCAAAGATCAACCTTGAAATCAATAAAATCAACAAAATATATTGAACTGAATGTATTATCAGAATCCGGCCACTGAACGTCCAGTCGTATCTGATTATGGCTTTCAGGGTAACTTCTGTCAACAACAATTTTGAGGATTGCAGCATCGTGCCACTCCAAATCATAAAAATCAATAAATTTCATCGCACTCTATTTTACTTGTTTCTTATAAATCCAAGGCCATTTGTCCAAACTTTTATGATTGTTACCTTTGCTAAAACGGCTATCATGATAATGAGGATTATTCGGACCTTTTCGTCCAGGAGGTGTTGCAGGGTCAATCCTTACTAATTCTTTCATGAATTTACCCTCCGGATCAGCAAGTCCAAAACTTCCTTTTCTATTTTTATTTGGAACATATTCATCCGGGATATAAGCACCTTCAGGCATTGTTACACCATCTGGCCTGGCATATTATCTTTTAATTTTGATTTTCCGGTCCAAGGATCTTCATGCCTCATTTGTGCTTCATTATATCCATCAAAATCTCCAGATAAAGTTCCTATAGCTAAACCGTTAACCGACAGAAACATAAAGGATAGCAACAAAAAGGCTACAACTATAAATCTTCTATACATAAAAAACAAGTATCTAATATTTATGATTTCTACAGAATCGAATTAGAATATCTTCTTTAATATTCTTTACCTGCAACAAGATTCTCAAAATATGCACACGCTTCATATTCTGAAGAAAAACTCCGTTTTTCTAGTAAATTTCCTCTTTCTTGCATAGTAGTTATCCATTTATTCTCCGACTCTTTTATAAGACAACAATAAGGATCTGCCCCAACAGTTAACACTGGTTGAATCCTAAAGGATGGCAAGCATAAAGTATAATAAAAGTGCACATCATTATAACCTCGTTTTTTGAGGACTATTTTCAATTGTCTAATATTCATTTACATATCTACCATTATTCGAGACCTCATTGCATATGTCACCTATACAAAGGATAATAAAGCATCTTATAACGACCATAAGATATTCGATATGCGGCAGAAAAAGGGCTGAACAGCAGTCCGATATATGCGGAATAATATTCCTCGGGAAGTGTGCCGACATATTTCCTTTCCCCATTTATCTTCCACACGGTCCAATTATGAGAGACAATACGCTCCCCCGGATAATGGCCGTAATCGTTCGCATCACGGAAGTATACCTCCTTTGAGCCTACGTTCTTATTGCGACCATAGTAAGTCCAAAGACCGAATTTCACTCCAGCCCCCACCGCTGTATGCATATAGCAATCAACCTCATCGCAAATGATTTCCTCCACCGTTGGAGAAGCATTCATCTCGTATGATCTACTAAAAAGACGTATCACATCCCCATTCAACTGAGACAGATCCTTACAAACATACTGAAAATAGCGCTTCCTCTCATTCGGCACCATTACCTCATAAATATTTCCGGACAATACTCTATTCATAACTTTATTCCAGTGCTTTGATGACATCTGAATATATTGAGAGCCAATTGCTGTGACGCAGTATTTCTTGCAAAACGCTTTCAGTCACATCGCCATTACAACCCATCCTGGTGGCACATCGGCTGAAAAACCATTGCGTTAAACATCGACTTTTTCAGCCGTGGCGTGCACTCATCCACCTCTGTGGCACAGTAACGTGAAGGCATTTTGTAAAAGGTTATCGAGCTTTGACTTTCTCATACGGCGGGAACATATGAATGTTTCTCATTACCATTGTCGGAGGATAATAAAGTGTGCCACTTAATAATTTCAAATCATCCAACCTTAGATCATAACGAACCAAATAACCATTATGTTCACTAAGATATTCCCAACCGAGATTATCCACATTGTTTGAATATATAAACAGATAACGTCCCAGAACGTGTATATGACAAAATGGATTTCCAATCATCCCCTCTTCGACCAAAAATCCAACCTGATTCTAGAATATTATCCGCAATGCAAAATGGATTTGGATTAGCAGGAAGCAATGTGTCTGGATAACTAAACCCAGAATTAATTTCATCCGCTACAAAACAAGACAATTCATTCCCAGACTCGTTTCTCAAAAACAGACCGATGTCTCCAGGCTCATAACACGATGGACATAATACCACCACGCAAATAAAGAATATAATCGATCTTCTCATACACTTCTCAACATCATTCTCAGAAATAGTACCTTAACCCAATGGACGGCTGGATGGCGAGGTTGTAGGTCAGCACATCGGTCTTTACGTCATAATCGTTCTGGCCGACCTTCTTGATGTTGGTGAAGGAATAGCCCAGAGTCAGGAAGCTGACGGAGAAGGCGAAATGGGGAGTCGGGCGGAACTCGAACGCGCCTGGAGCCAATTCCACACCGTAGCCAACGACATTCTTGCTTACGTAGATGTCCCTGGTTTCGACCTTTACGCTCCCGACGGTTCCGAACATTGCAACCCCAGGCGTGAAATAGAAGCCATCCCTGATTTTCAGGTAATATGTCAGGTCGGGACCTACCAGAACCAGATTGGTGTTCTGACGAAGCCACCCATCACTGCTTTCATCATACGGATTGGACTCCAAAGCATATTGCACAGAGGCTCCGAGCCTCCAGTTGTCAGCGAAAAACCAGCCGAACTCGCCCCCGGCGCTGAAGGAGGTTGATGCCGGCGTTCCACTCTCCGCTGATCTGAGACTTGAATATCCCCCAGAAACCCCGATTATACCTCCGATCGAGACCTCACCTTTCTTCTGTGCCGAAACGGAGCCGCAAGTGATAATGGCAAGAGAGGCACAAACTGTCAATAACTTATTCATAGTATTGAATATTAATATATTCCTTTAAAAGCACGATGCCTACGAGGCGGCTTGCAGGCTACAGATTCAACTTCAGTGTGAATGAAAGATCGATATGAGAAATATTCTCCTGTTTGTCCTTGTCCAGAGTTGTTTGAGAAGTCTTCACACCGTTCTGTTCCAATGTCAATGTGGTAAGCGTTCCTTCTATCGAAGACAGGTTGACACCTATTGACCACATCTTGTTCAAGGCATAATCATAGCCGATGTTGTACAACAAGCCCAGTGTGCCTCCTGTCAGTTTCATCTTTTCTATGACCATTCCTTTGTCACGATAGTTTATGTAACCGACACCGATATCCGCCGTGAGGGTATGCAAGCCGTTTCTGCTGGAAAACCTTGTGCAGAACATCGGGCCGATGAATGATATCTGTATGTTGTCTTTCAATTTACCAGTGACAGTGGTGCCGTTTTCGTCAGTGCCAGTCACCGTCGCGCCATTGCTGGCCGAGAACGCCTTGTAGCGAAGACCAACTCCCATAAACTCCTTGAAGAACCAAGTCGCATCGGCTCCATACACGAATCCTCTTCTTAGTTTCTTCGTGTAGGATTTGAAGTCATCTGACACGTCATTGCTGATCTTGCCGAGTCTGAAGCCACCTCCTCCCTCAAGGCCGAATCTGAATTTTGAATATTCCCGTATAGGTTCCTGCTCCTGTACTTGTTCCCGTTCCTGTTCCTGAGCGGAGATGATGCCGCCTGACACAAACGCCAAAGCAGCGATGAAAGTGATGATTCTTTTCATTGTAATATGATTAATGATTCTATAGGCAATCTTTCAACAATGCATTAATGGTTTGCGATTTTCTAAATCCGCGAATGTCCGTTTTTCTTGCATTAAAGGTACATAAAAAAATCTTAAAATAAACAAAATGATCATTTCAATCGAGTCAGAGCATAATCACTGAATGGCCATTCCCAGTTTGAACATAGGAAGATACATCGCTATCAACACGAAACCGACAACCACACCTATAAACAGAACCATAATCGGTTCCAGAGTATTATTCAACTGCTTTACCTGATAGTTCAACTCCTCGGAAGTATCATCCGCAAGGGTTTTCAGCATCCGATCCAAAGCTCCGGTTTCCTCTCCCACACGAAGCATCACAAGAAACTTCTTGTCAAATAGTTCCGGATAACGAGAGAACGCCTCACATAGCATAGAGCCAGACTCAAGTTCGACGCGGGAGTCTTGCACAGCCTTACGATAAGGATATAGACGAAGAATCCCACCGACCAGACTCAATGACGACAGTATCGGGACATCGGAGCCTATAAGAAGGCACATAATCCGGCAGAAACGAGACAATTCCGCCTTCTTCAAAAGCCCTCCCAACAGAGGAACGCGCAGAATGAACTCCGAAGTCAACCGTTGATATTCATCAGTGCTTCCGTAGAAATGTTTGACAACAAGGAATAATGCCACAAGAGCCACAGAGGCAAAAAACAGCGACGGCACAGAAGAAGACACACCCATCAAAAAGCGCGTAAGCGCAGGAAGTTCCCCTCCCATTCTTGAATATACCTGCTCGAACATCGGTACGACAACCAGCAGCATAAAGCATAACACAATAGCCGCCACCACAAGCGTGATGGCTGGATAGCTCAAGGCACTCACAAGCGTGCGTCTCTGCGTCTCCTTACGGTCATAATAATCGGACAGAAAGGACAACGCCTCCATCAGTTTTCCAGACTCCTCTCCGATCCTTATGACACCGCAATCAATATTGTCAAAATCTCCCGAGTCTCTCATAGCCTCCCAAAGGCAACCTCCTGACACGACACGGCCGAGGATATCTTCATAGATACTCCTGTCATTCCCTTTGGAACTCTCAATCAACAAAGAAAACGAAGTGGAGAAACTCAAGCCCGAATGTAAAAGGACATACCGTTGTGAGTAAAAAGTCTTTTTCTTCTTGTCTGACAAACGTTTACTTATTGCCATTTTCCACACACTCCTATTATTTCTCCATTCCTAAAGAATCTGACACTATCTCCAATGTCAATGCTATCGCTACGCTCGGTAAGAATCTCATACCGTTCAAGTTCGCCCAAATCCTCTCCGAAATCACTCAATGAATATCGTGACAAAGCCATACGAAGCATATCCACTCCATCAAACACCAGCAGTAGAAGAATGCCACCTAACAGCATAGTGACAAGCAATTCCGGAAGGGTGCTCCCTTTAAATTTCATCTGCCTCATTTCTCAAATAACGATACTCTATTTTCTGTCCACCTTTCATCGTCGCTGTCACATTGATCTCAACAAGTCCCTCTATATCCGACGCATCCTTACGAGTCCATCGCATTGTGCCCCAGGAATATTCACGTGTCCCATCAGATCTCACCACCAAAGAATCACGGAACTCATTGAAACCCCGCTCCATAGCAGCCCAATCAGGATCATTGATCTTATGAATATGAACCAACGCCTCCATAGCCATTCCGAAAACCAACAGGAATATCAAAGAAGCCACAATGGTCTCCAAAAGTGTCGTCGCTTTCAGTCTCATCTTACTCTGATCAAATGTATTTCATTTCCGAACCGAACCAAAATATGCTCCGGCTCAATCTCAATGATGCGAACCTTCTCAAGCATTCCACCTTTTGCAATAGGCACGATCTCTCCTTTGTTCTCAACAAGAGCCTTGACAGTTCCATCCTTGCCCTTCACCATACCTTTGTACTTTAGTGGAGGCATCTGCGCAGGAGATTCAGGAATAGCGGCAACCTTCTCCGTCGGCACAACAATCTTAGCCTTTCCAGACTCCAGAAAAGGATCACGATAGTCCAGACGAAGGGAATCATTTGGGATGGAATGATCTTCTGCCTTCTTTTCCGTTTTGGCACTTTGCGTGATTTCTGGACGAGTCAAATTCCAGATACGGAATCCGACAAGTCCCCATACAGCCAAAACGGCTATCACCAAAGCAAGCGACAACAATTTTTTTCTCATCAAGCTAAAAAACTTTCTTTATCTCACGCCTCCGATAAGGTCCCGTTAACAAAATAGGATACGAAACCGAATCGGAGCGATGGACAGAAACATTGTTCAAAACTCCAGGATACTTGTAACCATCTTTCTCGTAAAAGCAGTCACCAATGTATGCGGCTCCATTGACAGCACCCTCAAGCTCACATGATCCATCCACATACAATAGTCCATCAATCATACTTCCAGACCTCTGCCTGAAGCAAGAATGTTCCAGTCTCTGATCGATCTTCCCATCATTAAGAACGGCCACATAACCGCACACACGGCTTCCGCCAGCCAATGAGACAAAAGGATGATCGGCACCGGACACCAGCACCCCTGAAGGAGATTCAAGCCTGACGTTCCTGCCAACAGTCACAGAGTCTGTGCAAAACAACTGCAAACTTCCGCGGAACCCATCAGCGATTACGGCGGAACGAGCGAAAGCAAGGATGCCGTTCACTTCCGACTCCGCCCCCAATATAAGCCTGTCCGCATACAGAATCCTATTGCCGCCAAGGTGGAATATCTTGTCCCCGTCACGAGCATACACAAATGAGGTCTGTCTTTGGAAACTGCGATACCCTTCAGCATCGTTAAGATGATACCAAGCCCTTCCTCTCAAGCCACGCAAAGAATCAAGACGTTCAAGAGCCGAAGAATCCACCAAAGGGAGCTCTGAGGATGAGACAAAAGACTTATCCGCAGGAATATGTTCACCAGAAAATGGAACGCCAGACAAGTCTGTGTAATTGATGCCGTTCAAAGACGCAAAGACAGGGCCATCTATCCGTGTCCGTCCGGTAATGGACAGAGCGCGCTTCCGGTCACCGACCCAAAGGGCAGCTTTCGTGGGACTTTCCGAAGAACGTCCATAAATCATCGAGCGGCTGAACGGCAACGCCTTCACAGATGCCATCATAATCTCATAAAGCCCCCAAGGAATGATCTTTATGCCGACTTCAGACTCAGCATCATCAAAAAGACACACGCCTATGGAATCAGATCCGCTTGTCAAAAGGCTGTCCACACAGTAAAGAGCCGACGCGGAATGCAAGTCAAGAACTCTCTGTTTCCTCTCGTGATAGTTTGCATAATACAACCTGTCCAAATCAACAAGTGAAAAGGCAAACATTATCAGCAAAGCCATCAACACCGAGATGACCAGCACAGTGGGAAGCGAGAAACCACGAAGATATTGAATATTTCTACTCATCTCCAACCAATTGAATCAAATCCAAGTCCAAGGTCACCAATGGATCTTTTCCAGTCTTGTGAGAGAAACAAATGTCCGCCAGCGAGATCTCTGGTTGATTCTCTAAATGATGCACAACTTTGAGAAGCGGAATGAAGCGCCCCCTCAGCTGGAGTCTGGCACGAACAATGGAAAGTCCACCGTCTGATTTTTCCACTGATGGGGCATATTCATTAATGATGACTTCGTCCTCTCCTGCCAGAATCTCCCGGACCAGACAATCTCCCGCAAGGCGATTCTCGCAAGAAACCGTAAACCTCTGTGAGGAGACAGAATCCGCAACCTCAGATTTGGAAAGGCTCCGGTACTCTCCGTATAGTGACATTGTCTTTGAGAATGTCGCCAACCAAAGTATAATCGGCAGTCCGACAAGCAAGACAGCAAGCTTCAAAATTCCAGGGCACAGTCTCATTTCATCATCCTAAAGTCAAATTGGTACAATGACGTTCCTGTCGGCTTATCAATCGAGACTATCTCCAACAAAGGGAATTCACGATTGACAGCACTGGAATATTCCGTTATGTCAGACACCTCTTTGGCCGTACCTTTGATTCTGAATCCAGAAGAATTAACAGACAATAATGTCAGCTGGATGCCATCCGGCACCACAGAGGCCAGAGCATCGATATCCACTGATGACTTCGGCAGAGACATAGCCTTATAGTCAGCCAACATCTGACGCTGTTTCCCGGTAACTTCCTTTTCAGCCTTGGCCTCACGTTTGGATTCCTGCTGCGAAAGGCGCATCGCATTGACATGCCGATCCAAGTCAGAGAACAAGAAGAAATTACAAAGGAGGGCGACCAACCAGAAACCCAAAACAGGAAGAAGCGCGCGACTGAATATACGCCCTGTGACGGCTTCGAGCATATCCGGTTCAATGACAATCCGCTTCCAATCAATGGCTGACAGCATATTCTTCGCCTGCTCTGCGGTCTCATAAGGAGTCTCGCCAACTACCACTCCTGCAACATAGGGATCTTTCCGGTCATTCAGAGACGACTCCACCACCGATTTTCTGACATAGCAGATCTTGTCCGGATACATTGTCCAATATAAGTCGTCGCTTCGCTGGATACGTGTCAAGACAGGATCCGAATCATCACAAGAACGTGATGACACATCGGAACCGAAGACCGACAAGATCACGATGTCTCCCTTTTCCGCCAGTCCATCTTGGACGACCGCAATTCCTCCATTCAACTCAACTGGGAGGATTCTCTTACTTATCAGTCTCATAACACAATGGTAGGTCTGATGAACACATTCAGTTTCTGCGTCTGTTTTGTTCTTGTAACATTCCCACAGAACAGCCGCAGGACAGGAACTCTTGCTATCCAAGGAAGGCCTTTACTGCTGTCCTCTGTAAGATTCTTCTCTATGCCGCCCAACAAGATCATCTCACCGTCCTTAACCTTGACTATGGAATTGAAACCACGTTTAGTCATCCCAGGAGGAGCTGTCAGGTCGCCGTTGTCACGTTCGGTGAACTCGTCCTGATTCAGGTCTATCCTTATGGTTATCGTGCTGTCCGCGCTCACGATGGGAGTCATATCAAGGACAAAACTCGCCTCCACATTCTTCCAAAGGTACGACTCTGATTGAAGCGGATTCTGAGTTCCGATGATGTTTACCTGACTCTCTTTGTAGTACTTTACCTCACCGCTCTTCAACACGGCCTTATGCCCGTTCAACGTCGAAAGCTTTGGTGTAGAACGGAGTGTGACCACGCCATCCTCTTCGAGCAATTTCAGATCAGCATAGAAATTAGGACCGACCGGACCAAGATTGACAAGTCCCAGACCGTTGAACGCATTGATAAGTTTGTTTATCTTGTCGGCACCCAGCGAGACATCCACACTTGGAGACAATGTCCCATAAGAGGCACTGGAAGCCTCTTTCCCCTTTCCGAAAGTGACACCCGTTGACCGGCTCTTTCGGTCAAGCGCATCCACAATGATGACATCGATGGAAATCAGAGGAACACTTTTGTCTATATCCCGCAGGTATCTTTCCAAAGCTTCCACATCAGGCTGCCCTCCACTGAGCACAAAACTGTTCTGATCCGGAAACACTTTGATCTCAATGTCTTTCTTCAACTGAGTGGGGATAATCTCGACCACATTATCGATAGTACGGTATCGCATCTGGAACAATCGGACACAGAACGATGTGGTAGGAGCATCTTCTTCAGGGAAATATGAGCCTTTGTCACGGCCACGCTCGCTTATCATCCAAGTACCCGAATCGTTTTTCTTACACCTCAAACCATTTGACATCGAGATGTTCTCCATCATTTGGTCAACATTCATTCCGGCACCGAAACCTGACACCCTTCGTTCCGCCAGCGACGGAGCGAACACTATATTGTCGCCAGTCTCAGCTACCAGCCTACGTGTCAAAGCATCCAGTGTGCACCCTGAGAAATCCATACTGAAAAGTCCAGAAGAATCTCGTGCTATGGTTATTTGTGGTAACGATTCAGACGGCTGCCACGGAGACACCGTGATGATTCCCGATTCCACGGTCAAGTTCAAACCACAATCCTTACAGCAAAGCAGCAACACATCTTTGACAGGAACCCGCTCAAGATTACAGGTTATCTGTCCACGAATCTTGTCCAAGGATAGATTCACATTAAGGCTGTTCTCTATCGCAATGGTTTTCAACAAATCCGCTACAGAGAAATTAGTCACGGAAAGGTCAATCGGTTCATTGTAACGGGCATCGGTGGCCGCCAAGCTGTCCAGACTCTCTCTGATTCTCATCAAACGGTCACCACTTTGAGCGACCGCCGCACGGCACACAAGCAAAGCTGACAGAAGGAATATTATTTGTTTTATTCTCATTGCGCATCAATCAATTCATAAACGGGAGGATGTCATCAAGTGAAGTCTGGCCATCAGCATACAACTCTATGGCCGAATCACGAAGAGTCTTGAGTCCACGAGACCTCAGAAGTTCGTCAACGTCTCCTCTCACCTCTTTCACCGCCTGCCCGAGTTCTCCGTCAATCGGAATCATCTCATAGATAGCCCTACGCCCACTATAACCCGTATAATAGCAATGCTCACATCCCGAAGCCACATAAGTTCTTGTGTCCAATGGCATTCCAAGCCGGTTCAACATTACCGGATCAGAGGCATCCTCTTTCTTGCAATGAGGGCACAATGTGCGGACAAGACGTTGCGCCACACAAGCTACCAACGTTTCAGAAAGCAGGTAAGGATGAATTCCCATATCCACAAGACGGGTGACGCATCCCCAGGCACTGTTCGTGTGAAGTGTCGAAAGCAACAAATGCCCTGTAAGTGAACTACGCACAGCCATCTCAGCCGTAGCCTCGTCACGTATTTCACCAAGCATAATGATGTCCGGGTCCTGACGCAGGAAAGTTCTGAGGGCCATCGGGAAGTCGAGCCCGATCTCTTCCTTTAGTTGCACCTGATTCACGCCTTCCAAAGTGTACTCGACAGGATCCTCGATTGTGACAATGTTGTTGTCCCCACGATTAAGCAGTTCCAGCGTCGCATAGAGCGTTGTACTCTTGCCCGACCCAGTCGGTCCGCTTATCAAGATCATCCCGTGAGGGTGAGACACAGCCGCCAGATAATCCTTGTACTGCCGTTCGTCAAGCCCAAGTTCGGAAAGGGATAGATGCCTGTCATTCATTGTGAGGAGACGCAGTACGATCTTCTCTCCGTATATCGTTGGAAGTATGGATGTTCTAATGTCGAAACGCACATCGTTTCCCTCGTAAATTATGCGGCCGTCCTGCGGAAGTCGTTTCTCGGAGATATCCAGATTGGACATAATCTTGATGCGGTTGACCAGTGACGTGTAAGACGATTTGCGGATGACGTGCCGTTCCAGAAGTTTCCCATCAACACGGAAACGGATCCTGCAACGATGCTCTGATGGTTCCATATGGATGTCACTTGCCCGCATCCGGTACGCCTCCTCGATCAATGACGGAACATCCTCTATGACATCAGACACCGTGGCTGTGGACCGCACCCCAGACTGTCTATAATGAATCGCCAACAAACGTGATAAATCCTCAACCGGGACGTACCTGACAGACATCTTCTTTCCAAACAAGAGATCCAAGTCCCGAATGGCATCGGCATAGTCTCTGCCCTCCTCACCCAAACAGAGTAAACTTCCATCGACATCCACGTCATACGGGAGCAACCTGTAATAAGCCGCCTCTTCCGAAGTAAGCACCTGTAAGGCCTCGGTACGCACAGTAATGCTGTTCAAATCAAATCCACCACGCTCCATAAAAAACTCTGAAAAGTATGAATATGATAAAACAAACTCCGAAAACAGTAACGAGAGGAATCCCCGTCAAACCAGGCTGCATCCTTCTGAACAGTGGACAGGACAACAATGCAAGAATGGCTGACACTATCAAAAACCTGAGATAAACCTCTACTCCGAAAGCCGATGTCAGCACGGCAAGGAATATGACATCCCCTATACCAAGCATCTCCATCAACGACCGCTTCCGTATTTTTGAATATACCAACAAAGATGCTCCTATCACAAAAATGACAAAGAGGTTGCACACAATGTTGATCAGCGTCTCTCGCCATCCATCCTCAACCACTCCGGCCACAACAAGAACCAACCCGAAAGCAGACAGCCACCAGAATGACACTGTTCGACTCCTCGCATCAGAAACCATCATAACCGTAAGTGGGAATATGGAAAGTAACCTCAACATCGCATCAGTCCTTCACCGTCTCCTTCAAGTTCTTGTCTTGATCAATCTCCCAAACGTTAAAGACCCCGTCCTTGTCAAAGTCAACCACTGAGACCGCCTGAGCCTTGAAACCGTTCTCCCCGGCCTCCACGACCTCGATGCGATAATTGGCGTTTCCGCCATCCGTCACAAGAACGGCCTGTTCAAACCCAAGTTCCTCCAAATCACTGGAATATTGTGAATAGGTGTAGAAATAACTCTTTTCCAACGAATGCAGGAAAGTAAGTTGCTGTTGGGCCTCGGTCGCCTTAGCCCTTGAGATCAGCGGCATCAGGTTCGGCATCGCAACCAGCACCAGAATCCCGATGATCACAAGGACTACCAGCAACTCGGTCAACGAGAACGCCTTCAAGGCTTCCCCATTAAAAGTATTTCGATTCTGGACGTTCATACTTCACACGTTTTAACCATAAAACCATTCTAACGAGCTTTAACTTTCTTATATGGTGGAAACATATGAATCTCTGACATCTCCTCCGTTGGCGGGTAAAATATTTGACAGTTTAAACGAGCCAAATCCTCTTTCGAAAAATCATAACGCTGCAAAACCATATAGTTTCGTACTACGTCCTCCCACGTATTATTTTCAACAACTTTTGAATCAAAAATAAAGAAAGACACCGTATCACAGTCCCATCTTCGGAACAGGCCATCAATATTCTCTATTCCATAATCGATACGCCCGTAGTTTTGCCCTTCTGAATCTTTTTTGAGATGTAAAAGGACCAACTCCTCCGCAGAAAAACTAATGGCAGTGTCTTTCTTACAAGGTATTCCTTTTTCTGGTATATAGCAATATACCGCATCAAATTCTCCCCGCAAATAATAATCAAACACAACAAACTTGTCACAACCAAGCAATATTGCACAGCTAAATGATAAAATAAACTTTCTCATAATCAATATTTTGTTGGATATTTAGTAGTTCCCCACTGATAGTTAGGGAATATTGGCTCTGCATATTTATTAGCCATAACTTCGGTAAAAAAGTTATCGTGATTATGGCCTGTATTAAATACAAAGTCCAACATTGCACTTCCAAGGCTTAACAATCCTATTATTGGATATCCCAGTCCAAATCTTCTACTCTGAATTATATGGCCATATTCGTGCGCATACATTTGATCATCCCTTTCAACATAATCATCAAATTTACCAGAGGGAATTTTACCATTAATATCCATATTGATAAAAGATCCGATGGTAATCCCTTGATGATCTTGTGAGTTCTCATTTGTAGCAAAAGTTGCCCCTCTATAATAATCCACCCTGTCTATTGATGAGCCGAAAGCATTTCGGAATTGAGTGTAATCGTAACCAAGTCCAGTCTGTAGAGTTTCCCAAGTATGGCGTGAAACACCTTGCCAGATACTTTTAAAGAATGATGCATTCTCATCCAAATAGAAATTACCTAAAAGTACTTTCATTGAGTTTCCCAAACCTTTCCAACCTTTATTAATCAAGCCTCCCGCCGCACCGACAACAGTGGATGTCACGTGCAGACCTTCTATACCAATAGCCCCATACTTCGCAATTTTTCCAACCGTCCCCCAAAAACCAGCCATATTCGACATTGCGCCTATTCCGCACCATCCTGTATATGCCATCGCTCCGACAACAAAGCCAGCAGCCGCCCCAGACACGAGATATTTAATCCAATTCAAACCATCCAAATTATCACCCCGCATCGCATGCACCGTAAGATTTCCAAGACCGAATATCGCAGCTGTAATCCCCGCGACTGTCAACATAGTGGTAAAAACAAATTCGCCGCTCTCATCCGTATATTTCAGCGGATTATTCAATGCATAGGAGTAACGGTTGAAGTTCTGGGTGAAATCCGGAGCCTGAACATAAGGATCTGGGCTGAGGAAACGGCCAAGGAGTGGATCATAAAGACGGGCGTTCATATTGATCAGGCCGAACCAAGTCAGATGCTCGTGACCTGTAAAGCCACGGCCAAGGAACAGTTCTGGTTCCTCTCCGGCAGCGTAGATCTCAAGAGTCTCCGGATCACGAAGCCGTCCCCACGGATCGTAACTGTACTCAGCCACAAGAGTTCCGTTCAGTGTCGCGATGTGAGTTATGTTGCCGAGGTAGTCACGGCCTATGTTGCAGGCAACCCAATTCCCTCCATTCTCGCGCTGAAGCACCATCGGAGCCGAATAGGCATCACCACCAAGGTATAAACGCTCTTTCGTACCGCCAGAAGTCTGATCGAACTCGTAACGATCGCCAACATAATACCGCGTCAGCAATTGCGTGGAACCATCCGCAACATACATCTTCACACGGTTACCATCACCGTCATAGGTGAATGCGGCACTTCTTCCCCCTTCTGTCAAAATCGAAGGGCGGTTGTAACAGGTGTACGACACATTCTGGACACGGGAAGGAACCAGGCCTTCCGACTCCGGATGCAAGGCAGTTATCTGGTAAGGCCGTGATGATGTGCCATAATCCATGGCTCCGACACCGTCCATCGAAGTGATGTTGCCGTTGTCCGCATAAGCGATGACTCTGTTCCCAATCGATGTCAAGCGATTCAAATTGTCGTAGCCGAATTGCTCCGTCTGGTTGTTCGAACCGTCTGTTCGTACCAACAGATTACCTGTCAAAGGATCAAACTGATAGGTGAAATCCTGAAGATTACCGTCATCTATTTTCCTGTAAGTCGGAAGACCAAAGGCGGTGAATCCATACTCCCTTCCAATCACACCAGTAATAATTCCTGTAGCCAAACCAAGGTCGTTTTCAGACACGAGGCAGCGCACTATGGTTTCATCCGGAAGCGTGATTATCGTGTTATAACCATTATCATAGGTATAGTTCTCGGTCGTAATCACTCCGCCCTGCGACTCATACTGCACACTCAGAAGCACCCCTTGGTTACCATAGCAATAACTCTTCCTAAGCCACTTTCCGTCAGGAACGGTCTCGCGGGATGATGACACACGGTCAAAAATGTCATAGGTATATTCCACGCCTGTGCCATTGGTCGATTGCTCTGAAATCAGACGGCCATCATCATCGTAGGCGTAAGTAGTGTTATACTCGCCAGGCCGCTCGACGGATGTAGTTCTACCATACTTGTCTTTGTAGGTGATAATCGAGCCGTTTGGATTCGTATGGGTCTGTACAGAAGATCCATCACTATTCCACACACAGGAATCTATCTGAATTCCAGCACTCGGATCCTCTATCTTGATGCGACGGCCATAACCATCGTAAGTAAAAGAAGTAACCACGTTACCGGGAGCCGTGATCGATGATGGTTGGCCATCATTGCGCAATGTGTAGGTTATGGTTCCTCCTGCGTCAGAGACACTTATCACATTGCCACTCGCATCTGTGGTTCGTGTTGAGGTGATTCCATCTTTTACGGTGGTCACGCTAACACCATTGTAGGCCCAGGAAGAGTTTTTCCCTGAAGCTTCGACCAAACTGAGCGGACGACCATATTCATCATAAGAATATGTGCTCCAATAAGCGGCCTGGACATCACGGAATGGAAGCGAGATCCGGCTCACTCGCCCTTTGGAATCATATTCTTTGTCCACGTACTGCCATTGACCGTCAAAGCGTTTGATTCCGCCACGCAGATCCCTGCCAAGAGCATCGTAATACGTGACACGATCTGGCCTATTTGTCTCTGTCTTGGTAACAGAATACAAGCCGTGGCCTCCCCAAGCAACATCTATTTGCGCCTCCGCGCCATCTGGGGTCGTTGTTTTGACCAAATTTCCGAGGCCATCATAAGTGAACGATGTGACCCGACCGCGATAGTCTGTCTCCGTTTCCGGATTACCGAATTTATCATACTCGCCATAAGTGGTGGTATGACCCAAGGCATCTGTCTTTGACAGAATATAACGCCCGTCCTCGTCATAGACATAGGTGTCTCCCAAGAATTCCTCCGCACCATAAGGAGCGGTTTTCTCAGAAATCACATTGCCGTGGCTATCGTACTGCCAATGCGTCTCTGACACAAGATTCGTGGCATCTGAAAAGCTGATCTGTCGCTGGATTTCAGAATCCGCGCGCGATGCCGGATCCAGAATCATCACTCCAGACAAGCCATATTCTCCCACAAACTTCTTATTTGTCAACGGTCTGAATAAGTCGTCATAAGTGGTGACCGAACGCTCTTTCCAAGACAGCGAAGAATTGCCATTGTCCTTCTTTACCACACTCTCCTCCGTCACAATTCCAAGGACATATTTGGATAAGACCACATTATGCTGGTAGGTACGATAAACCGTCTCCGTTTGAGATTCTCCCGAACCAATCCTGCGGCTGGTCTGCACTGATGTCGGGTAGTCAAAACTGTCATAAGCATAACTAACCGTTGTATTGACACCAGTAAGGTCATCAGCGGTTTCGCTCTGAGTCAAGCGCGGATTCAACTTACCGTAGGTTGTGCTGTTGTTGTCGTAAGTGCTTACTGTCGTTGAATATGGAGCATCTCGCACAGACTTGTGGCGAGTCTCAACCTTTGTGACCACACCACGTTTCTCCGGATCAAGTGTCTGGTCAACAATCTCGACAACATTTCCCGTATAGTCATAGGATCTTATCTTGGAGAATCCGCAGAAGCCAAGCCCTTTGTTATGAACCACCCCATTATAATAACTGTAGTATTTGCTAAGATAGCGGGTTGATGGATTGTCGTCAGACTGACACGCTTCCTCACGGGAAAGAACATAAATAGGCAACGTCCGTTGCGCATAACCATCCGAATTAGTAACCGAAACAGAATTGTCTGTCCAATACAAACTGTTCTTTGGGAGATATGTGTAGGTGTTATATAACGTCCTGCCAAAACTATCCACGGATTTTGTCAAATGACGCTTCTTCGGTGAAAGTGACGTGTAATAATATTCATACACATAAAAACCATCGACCTTAATGAAGTTGCTCATCCCCATATAATCCACGACATTGGCAGGAATGATTCCTTTTGTGTTCGTCACACTCGAAGGTGATTGCATAAAAGCTCCAAATCCGTCCTTGTCCTGATTCATATACGTACCCAAAGTTGTTCCGCTAACCTTCACAAGATCCGCCAGTCCATCACGGTTGACATCCATAAACATAAACACATCCTCTTCCGCTCTTGACGCAATATTCAGATAGAATGTTTCAAACTTAGTGCCTGTAAAAGCATAATCTGTCCATAATGAACTTGTTCCTACAGAAGGAGCTCTCAAGATATCAATATATCCGTCACCGTTAACATCAGCAATATAATACGGACGACTTTCGGATGATAGGATGTCAGAATTCACATTCCCATAAGTTGCCTCCTTACGAAAAGTATTATTGGACGAGAGTCTGTAAACCTCCAAACCGGAAGTTGTAGCATAACACAGTTCTGTCCTTGTGTCGTTGTCAATGTCACAGGTGATAAGGCATCCCGCCTTGTCTATCGGGAAAGCGAACAACTCCTCTTCGGACAGCTTACGTTTTCCGGAGATGTCAATCAATGCCGCATAAGACACCTGATCGTAGGTTATCGTATTATTGTAGTTCTTATCAAACGCAACAGTAAGAAGTTGGATTTTCCCGTCCCCGGAAAAATCTCCCCAATAATAAGACCTCCTCGCCGGACTTGTGAAATACTTGTTTGAATGCACCCCGTTGACCAACACGGTGAACGAATAGTCCACGACCGGGATTCCGGAACTATTACATTTATAGACTGTAATCAATAGTTTTGTATAGGAATTAACTGTTCCGTTAAAATTAACTTTTACAATCTCATCAATCCCATCACCATTCACATCAACGGCTTCAATCGTCTGAAATCCTTCGCCTGTGATTATGCTACCATCCACATCATTATAATCAGAGAGACTCGGAGCGAACAAGATTTTCTGTTCCTTGGGATACAGGCTGCCGAACTCATAATAGTTATGTCCGAACAAAGGCTTATAATGATCAGTGACTCCGTATTCTGGGAAATTAGGATAAATCAGCAGACCGTCATTGAAACTGTTTGCGACAAACTTTCCTCTCCTATAGTAAAGATCCACATCCTCTTGCGTGAATGCGCTTGACAGGAACAGTGGGTCGTCCTTTTTGTACAGATAATCGCCTCCTTCTGAATCAACTTCCTCATCACCATAAGTGAACTCCAAAGGACGCAAGGAATCTGTCCCGGATGTATATTCAACTTTTGTGAGCAGGAACACATTATCCTTCTCCTCGTAGGAAAGAGAATAATTCCCAACCTGGTCACTTCCGTTTTTGGAAATGACCTTGGTTAGTCGATAAGGCCTACGCACCAATTTTCCCGCATAATACGAATCAAAACTGTTCCCGAAATCATAACTAAATGAGATTTCGCCTCCATAGCGTCCAGAATCATCAAATCCATAGCGTATAGAAGTGATTCTATGATTGCCATTAACCAAGTCCAAATAATAGTCATATTCGATCTTGTTCCCTTCAAGATCACGGGACTCGACTGCAGGATATGATGGCAAGTTGAAAGCGTTGTCGGATTCCGCTCCATACACAACCGTAAGACCATTAGGGTACAACGCCGTAAACCTCACCACATACCCTTGCGAATTCTTCTCCGGAGCCACCAGAATATGCCCTGATGCAGTCTCCAATGGGTAAGCGGAGGAGGTGGCGGAATTGGAGTTCCGGACAAGCGGTACTCCATCAAGAGCAAACACCGCATCTTTATCCTCCACACTTGCCCCTTTCGCCACACCATGATAATAAACATTCTTATTGATCAAGCTGATGGTTGACAATCCTTGAATATCCCATCCGTAACCGACCCAACCTTCGCCAGCCTGGCTGTTGTACCCAAGGGCTATTGACGGAGTCAATTTGAATCCGGCTGCTGTCACAATAGGAATCTGGTAAGTTCTCGCTCCTGTTGGCGAGACACCAGCCTCCATCGGAATCTCTCCGACAGCATAATCAGAAAAATCCGCCTGAACCGATGCTCGCCTCGGGGACTTTCTCACCGAGACAATAGCCTCTTGGGAAGCCCGGAACGTGTCGAAATGCTGATTTTTCTCCTCTTCAGAAAAGACAAGAGACCGTCTCTGTGCCGGGTCTGGGTGATGCAGTGTCCCGAAATCAAACGGCTTGACACTGTACTTGACGACAACGTCGCCGTTGCCAAGATCAACCACAGTACTGTCAATCCGAGCCTTAACGGACTGCGCAGTTCCAGTCACCTCAACTGCGCCCCAAAGGAACAGAACTGAACAAGTCCCGATTATCGCATTATAAAAGCGCCTCATTTCCTATCCAATCACGTTTGTAGAAATCAATCCTAGAAAGACTCATCCTGCCATATTTCCCTATGCCGTGAGCATATTCATTCATTGGACGCTTGTTCTCAATAAAATCAAAGTGCCATAGACGTGATGTGTTTTCCGCCATATCACCGCTGTCCGTACGACTTATCCCAACTTTTTCATCAACCTCACCAGACGTAAGAGAAGCGATATTACAGAGAATATTAGAGACTGCCGGAGAGCTGTTTAACCGGCCATAGGCATCAATGGGCATCACTGATGACACCGATGCGACATCGGTCGCTTCCACAGTGGTTCTTGAGGTTCGATTCCCCGCTGAATCGTAGGAATATACTATGGCTGTCTGACCATTAACTGACAGACACATAAAGGATAGCAACAAAAAGGCTACAACTATAATTCTTCTACACATAAAAACAGGTATCTAAAATTTATTTCCACAGTCTTAATTCAATGGAACGACATTAATTATTTGCACCAATTCACCAGAAACGGAATCGATTACCGAGAAGGTCGGTTCAGATGCTTCCGAAGATGTCTCCACTTTGATGATGTACGATTGACCTTGCTCCGCATCAAATGTGATCGCATAATGAAGATGTGGACTGCCGGCAGCCGCTGCCGCACCGGCTATAGCGCCTCCTATCGCCCCGAACATCGCACCGGCGACCATAAGACCCGTGGAACTGTCTTTCCACTGCCGGTAATGTTCCACCTCAATCATCCGCCGGCCCGGAAGTACCTTGCACTTCGACGGGAAACCCCTGAAGTTGTTTCCCACCACCTTGTCATCCACCTTGCAGAGATACGCTATCTCCCAACTACTCTTCTTGCCGACCGTAACGCTGTGTTTCTGAGAACTGATTACCGCCACATTCTCCTCCGAGCGGCCATAATAACCTTTGGTGCTGGCACACGCACTCAATACTATTGCCAATAAAGGCAATATAATAACCAATAATTTGTCTATACTTATTTTCATACACATAAAGAACAGCAATAAAGATATCACACTAATTTTTCTGATACATAATTCATAATCACAATCATACCTATTCTTTTCTATGGGTTTCCTGATCTATTATAAACCGGATAATTATAATCTGGATAAAGGAACTTATTCTTATGTCTTCTATCCGCATTATATATTGAATCTATCCTTATTCGTTCTTTCTCCACATCTTGAAAGCAAGATGGCAATGGGGTTAAAATTATCCTAATATAACTTGGTGTTATACCATAATTTTTATGGTACCTCATCCTATCCGCCAATATTCGCGCATAAAAACGTTCCCCGACAACGACATCTCTAAAAACCTTCTTTTTAACACGAATTGAGTTACGATAATACTTCCCTTCAAACTCAATATCATAATCCAAGGTTCCAGACCATTTTCGTGTCACGACAGCCACGGCATCTTGGCCATAGTGCTTGATTCTATATGAATTATACCCGTCCCAACAATAATAAACTATACTCCATATCAACACTATCGGGATTAAAACATAGTAGACTATATTAAGTATAACACTTCTCATAATTTTGGAACATAGAATGTCGATTGATTAGGAACCATAGGAGCATATGGATCAATATTAATTGTACATCTTCCTGTCTCCAAACCAATACAGATTGAGGGTTGTAATGAGACATACTGATTTGCATAGTTATGGCCAAATGGCCATATGATGTTACCCCCTGAAGCCTCTAGATTAGAAGCCACACTCCCTGCTGATTCACCTAAAGCTTCTGCCATATCACTGCTATTTGTAGGCAAATAGCCCTTTTTTAATTGTCTTTGGTAAATATGCTCCGTAATTACACCATTGGCAACACCCATAATACCACCTAAACCCAGTCCAAATAATGTACTCTTTCCAACTTGTTCCCAATCCCAATTACTATTAAAACCTTTTTCAACAAACTGATTTCCCATACCATTTGAAACTCCTGCAACTAAACCAGTACCCATACCCTCCATAGCATTTCCCAAAATATTTCTAGCTGCATTCTTACGAATATTTAATTTATCTAATATTTTAGCCACCGATCCACTATTAATTTTAGCATTAAATCCAGCAGTAAGAGAACTTGTGATGCCTCCGCTTAAAGCAGAACGACCGATTATTTTCCAATCTAATTCGCTCCAATTATAATTTCCATTACCGGAATCGCCAAACTGTTTTACTATATTATTTACAGCAGAATTTGCAGCTCCTGCAACTAAAGCCACACCTGCCTGAACCCCAGCACTTGCCCCTCCCGTCACTAATGCCAATGCTCCCGCTCCACCTCCAACTAAAGCAACCGCAAGTCCTTCTGTTAAACAATCAATACTATCCCAATTAAAAGCCACATTTATAGCGGCTCCAATTCCTATTGAGACAAGTAATGCAGACAATACGAATTCACCATCATCATCCGTATATTTTAGTGGGTTATTCAGCGCATATGAGTAGCGGTTGAAGTTCTGGGTGAAATCCGGAGCCTGAACGTAAGGGTCAGGGCTAAGGAAGCGACCAGTGAACGGATCATAGAGACGGGCGTTCATATTGATCAGCCCGAAATAAGGAAGATGTTCGTGGCCAGTGAAACCTCTTCCGAGGAAGAGTTCCGGTTCTTCGCCGCTTGCGTACAATTCGAGAGTCTCTGGATTACGGAGACGTCCCCACGGATCATAACTGTACTCCGCCACAAGTGCCCCATCAACTGACGTGATGCAGGTCACACTCCCAAGATAGTCTCGGCCGATGTTGTAAAGCAACCACGGACTGGAATCATCCTTGACATACACCATCGGTGCGGAATAGGCATCTCCACCAAGATATAGCCTTTGGACTGTCCCATCAGCCTTCGCATCAATTTCATACTGTCCTCCAATATAATATCTTGAAAGAATAGGTGTCGCTCCGTTTGCTATCAGCATCTTTGCCCTATTTCCATCGCCGTCATAAGTAAAAGAGCAACTTACTCCATTCTCAATTATCCGGGAAGGACGGCTGTAGCAAGTATATGAGATTGACTGCGGTACCCGTGGGACATTCACGTCGCTCTCAAGGTCAATTTTAGTCAGTTGATAAGGTCTTGCATTGCTTTCATAAGAGAAAACTCCTGTACCCTCCTTCTCAGAAATATTGCCGTTTGGTCTATAAGACACAGAATATTGAGACAAATCACCGCAAGCATCCGGGATAACTGTATCCAATCTATTGAGATCGTCATATCCAAATACCTCCCCTGCACTATTAACAGCATCGAATCTATCATTAAGATTTCCTGTGACAGGATCAAAGTCATAAGCGAATTCTTGGACTGTCCCAAGGGTTCGTCCAGCAGGAAGGCCGTGTGCATCAAATGAATAGAATCTGTCAACATTCCCTGTTAATGCACGGGTAGGTTGGCCAAAGTTATTCTCTTCAACAATCCGCCAAATCACCGTACCCGTGGCAAGTGCGATCTGGACTTTGTAGCCATTGGAATATGAATACACCTCGGTTGCAATCTCACCATCCTGACTTGAATACTTTACAGTGTTCACAACACTGCCATCTCCGTAAGTATATTCCTTCAAAAGCCATTTGCCGTCAGGCACTGTGGTCCTTACACTTGACACCCTATCCAAATTGTCATAAGCATAGACAGTCGATGTTCCATTAGTAGAAACCTCACTAATAAGAAGGTTATCGTCAGAGTAAGTGTAAACAGTGTTATATTCTCCGGGCCTTTCAACCTTTGTCTTACGACCATACACATCCAAGTAGGTGACTACAGATCCATTCGGATTTGTTTCCGTTACAACGGAGGATCCATCATTATTATTCACATAAGAAGTGGATCTGACACCTGCGCTTGGGTCTATGATCTTTATTCTTCTCCCGTAGGCATCATACTCAAAACTTGTCAAGACACTTTCCGGAGCCACAACCTGATCAAGTTGACCATCCGGACGATAACTGTAGGTTATCTCTCCTCCAGGATCCTGTATGCCGCACACACGTCCTGACTGATCTGAAGTTTTAGTAGAGGAGATGCCTTCTCCCGTTGTTGTCATCGACAACCCTGAATAAGCACAAGTAGAGACTTTCCCTGAAGCCTCCTCTATTTTAATTGGACGTTTATAAGCATCATAATCATACAAAGCCCATCCAGATGCCGAATCCCCCTTGAATGGCAATGAGACCTTGTTTACCAAACCGTCAGCACGATATTCAGTGTCTGTGATAAGCCAAGTACCATCAAAACGTTGAACCTCTGACCTTACCTCTTTTCCAGTGGCATCGTAATGGTTTTTCGAGGTCGGTTGTTTGGTAACTGATTTAGTCACAGTATAAAGACCCTCTCCACCCCATGCGGTTGTCACTGTTTCTTCAGACAAGTCAGGATATTGTTTTCTTGTCACATTGCCGAAACAATCATAACTATAGTAAGAGGAACGACCTTTTGCATCCTCGACAATCATAGGTGACCCATAAGAATTGTACTGTGAATAATTGGTCGTACGTCCCAACGCATCAGTCTTGGATTTTATAAATCGGCCATCGTCATCATAGACATAAGCATCTCCTACAAAAACGGTACTTGAATATGATGCCGACTTTTCAGACAAGACATTGCCATAACCATCATATGTCCACCTTGTCTCCCCGGTTTTCTTGCCGCCATCCACACCAGTAAATGTTACGACAGAAGATGGTCTCAAAACAGACTCATCATACGATGTGACAGTCCGGTCAATCCACGTAGATTGATTGGCAGATTTTCTTGTAACCTTACGAGTGGCCTCCAAGCCAAGAACATACTGTGAAGGATTCCGTTTATGCGAATATGTGATTTCGACCGTCTCAGAACTCGAACCATCCCCAACACCCGTGACAATCTTTATAGGATAATCAAAAGCATCATAAGAATAAGTTGTCGTGATCTTCTTCCCTGTCAAATTATCTACCGATAATGATGAATACAAACGCGGATGATACTTACTATAGGTACCATATACCTTATTCCAAGTATATGAAATAGTTTCAAATGGCGATGTGGAGGACGTCTCATTACCAAGATATCTATTCATCTCAGTAACCACTCCCGAGTTTTCAGGATCCCGCCTCTCCATTGTTGTGATCCATTCACCGGACCGCTGCGACAGCATATCAAGAGCGGAAACTTTCCCGAAGCCACAAAAACCAAGTCCACGACTGTTGGCAACAGCATCGTAATAAATGTAACTATTATGCGCCAACCTTGTTGAGGATAAATCCGTTGTTGTGGATTCTCGGAGAAGATTCAACGGAAATATCCTCCGCACAAAGCCATTCACCAGCGAATATGAACGAGATTTATCTATTGAATAAACCTCTGAGTATGGAGTGCCAGAAAGGCTCAATATCTCTTGACTCGACATATCGACATACCTATCCTCGGTCACAGTCCCGTAACTATCAACAAGAGAAGTCAATAGTCTATTACTTGAAGTGTTTGCGCTGAACCCATAGCTTTTGACCTCATATCCGTCTATCGAAATCAAACTGCTTACACCCCGATAGTTTGTGGCATTACACGGTACAATATTGGAGACCATCAAATTAGCACTTATACGCTGATCTATTCGAATATCACCATTAATATTTCTAAAAATGGCCATATTGCTTGTACGTCCACGTTCTTTTATACCACGTTCAACTAATTCAGGAAGTCCATCCCTGTCCGCATCCAAAAAAAAGTAATCACAGTCTTTATATAAAGGCAAGGAAAATGGTGTCCGGACAAAAGATGAACCAGTAAATTTGAACACATTCCAAGTATTATCACGTGGAATGCTTGTTGATACTGTGGTTGAACCTGATCTTGAAGGTCTGTGATTAATTGATCCCGCGAGCCTATCAGGAGCGATAACAAAATCAGGATACCCATCGCCATTCAAGTCTGTATAATATACAGACTTATATATCGACAAGTCATCAGAGGTAAAACCTGAATATGTTTTTGAAAGAGAAAAACGCCCAGAAGAGAATTTGTAGGATTCCACTCCAGAAGCAGTCAAGCGACATAATTCTGTCAGGCCATCGTTATCAAGATCAATTGATAATACCGAGTTTTTTGCATAATCTTCGTGCGAAAAATCGAAAAGAGTTAAATCACTTAAAACGGTCCCCCCCATAATGTCGACAACCGCAAATCTGGAACTACGACTATTACCCTTGATATCTCTGTCAAGAGTCATCGTGAGCAATTCCATTTTGCCATCACCATTATAGTCTCCGAATTGATATACCCGCTCAAGTGGACTTGTGTATCTTTTAACAGTGATTGTCCCTTCCAATGACACCGTCTTTGATGACAGCACCGAAGGCGTTCGCCCATTGGTGTACTGATAAACCGTAAGGGTCAACGTCGTCTTGTCGTCTTTGACATCCCCGAAGTTTATTTTCACCAGTTCCTCTATCCCATCTCCATTGACATCCAACGCTTCTATAGTCTGAAAACCCGCTCCTGTCGTAAGCGTGCGATCAACATCAAAAACTCCATCCTCTACCAGAGGTGCGACCAAGATGACTTGATCTTCGGGATACCCACTACCATATTTGTAGGAACGTTTCGTCTCATACCACTTCTTGTCCCAATAGACCACCTTGTAGGGTGAGAAATAAGGATGGATGATCAACCCATCATCATAACTATTTGGAACAAGTTTTCCTCTATTCTTTACGGTAGTTATGCTGTCATTGAAGTAAGACATTAGATAGCCATCACCAGTCTGTCTAAACGATCCATCCTCAATATGAACCACAGTCTGCCCTGTTCCTTCCCCTCCATAATGGAAACGCAGAGGATTGATAGCTTGATCTGCCACCTTGCATTCCACACTACTTAAAAGATTAACACCATCGGACAGATTGTGACTCAAATTGTACTCGTGAAGTATGCCTGGACTACTTACCCTCGTAAGTAATTTCTTGCAACATACAAGTTCTCCAGCATAGTACATTTCGATACAGTCGGTCCTGTTCTCATAGAAAAAGTAGATGGACTCTTTCGGGGTTGTGACCGTCCCGGAAACTCTTCTATGTCCATAATCTATTTTAGAGATAACATAGACATTACCAGTATACGACAGTGACTCATAATTGAACGTGATCAGATTCCCTATCGCATCCTCTATCTCTGTGACAGGATAACATCTTTTTGCCGATGAGTTTGTCTCCCAACCATACTTAACCTTACGCCCGTCTGGATAAATAGCAGTGAAGTAAGAAACGACACCGTTGGAAGCAAGGTGCTTCATTACCTTGATGTTTCCTGAAACTGTCTCAAACTGATAGGTAGATGTATAAGAGTCAGTATTCTTTACAAGACGAACGCCATCAAGGCTCCATATCGCATCAGATGAAGATGGGTCCGGAGCCGCCCAACTTCCATCATAGTACGGAGATTTTCCAGACACGGTGACAGAGGACAGTCCACCGATACTCCATCCATAACCAGCAATGCCATTAGAGCCCTGACTGTTATACTGAAGAGAAATCTGAGGAGTCAGACCATAACCAGGAGCGGTTGCTATCGGGATGCTGTAAGTTCTTGCTCCAGTTGGAGAAATGCCAGATACAATCGGAATCCCAGCCACCGGAAGGCTTATGTCAATCGCATCAGCGGCAGACCTCTGAAACGCCGCCTTTTTCAAGCCATTCACTTTCTGCATCCTTAATATCTGTCTGGCAGAAAGGGCAATGCGTTCAGAATTTTCAGATGTCACCGATGCCGGCTCCACAAAAGCTTGCGGCACCAACGTAAACGAAGAATCCCCCTTTTCGTTCACCTCATATCTTTCATTATACCGTTCATCAAAGTTTCGGCTTCGTTGTCCATTCGCCAAAATCGGCATTAACAACGAAGTTAATACTAAAGCCGCGATCGCACTTGCTCTTTTACTCATAAACTCTCTTTAACTTTCTTCTGAAATAGTTGATGCTGTTTCAATTATCTTTCAAAAATCAGTTCTGCGGATACCAAATGACAATAACAGTAATCTCCTCGTATCTTTTAAATTTACAAATTAAATTCTCCGAAATAATTCACGCCATTGGAAAGAGTAACCAAGATTATATAGCTCCCGCTTCCGTAAACAGGCAGCGAAAGAGAGGCTGTTGAGATTTGATCATAGTATGAAGCGTAGTCGCCGGTTGTAAAATTCTTAACTTCGATCTCAGCAAGAACTGTCTTGTTGGAGGAAAGATAGATTGTATTGATGTCATCAATCACATAGCAGGACAACTCCAAAGGATCACGTTCGGGCACTCTTTTAGTAAGGGATGAATCACGAGTTTCCTTATGCATTGATACTTGCGTAATTGATTCACTTCTAACAGAGGACTTTTGAGCATAAGTAGAAACTACAGCAATGCTTACTAAAAACAAGAGAACAAGAGGGTAAACTTTTTTCATAAATATTTGTATTAAATTCGTTTGGGCAAATGTATACAAAAGATCCTCTAAAAACTCAAAAACGGGCATTTTTGGCGTTACAGATTTCCGCAATTTGGTGGCATCGAGAACTATATTTTCAACGTTTTACAAATAGATAGAAACTATCGTTAAAGAAAACGCATCCATAAGCCATTGATTATCAATACCCCCCCCCTAAAACAATTCAAACTGTAACGAAATTATGTGAACAATCGGTACAGAGTCTCGTTTGGGCCGGCATAGCCGTTCAATTTTTCACGAAGGCGATGCTTCTTCACTCTGACATTCTCCTTGGTGATGTCCATCAAGAATGAAATTGTCGAGGTGTCAAAGCCGACTATCAGGTAACAGATAAAGCGGGTGTCCTCTTCTTTCAACTTAGGAAAGTCAGATCTGATCTTGAAGACGATGTCATCAAGGTCAGCATTTATCCTTGCCTCAAACTTTTTCTGGCCTTCCGATCCGCTGGCGATTTCCTCAAAGAGGGCCTGAGTTGAAGAAATGACATCATTGTAGGCTTTCTCTTTTATTGACTCAAGTCGATGCGATGATGCGGCATCATAGTACTTTCCGATTTCGCTGAACCGCTTTTGATAAAGGGCAACGTACATCTCACGCAAATCCTTGATCTTATCCTGCTCACGTTCATTGCGTGATTTCAAATCCAAAATGTCCTTTTCCCTTTCGCTCTTCTCCTCATTAGCCCTGTTCCTCACCGTTTCTAAAAGTCTCTCGGATTCTTCCACGGCTTGTGTCAGTCTGTCTTTTTCACGGATCAAGGTGCTTTTCCTTTTCATAAAGATGACATAGAGCAAAGCAATTATCATTAAACCTGTAATGAGAATTATGATGCTTCTTTGATTGGATATTGTAGATTTTTGTTCAGAGACCTCAGCAGTAAGACGATAGTAGTCACTTTGAGCCTTGAAAACAGATTGAGCCAATTTCTTCTTAACTACGTCATTCTGATGAGACAGCATACTTTTCAGCAAAGCCAGGGCTTCTTCATATTGCCCTTTACACTCCGCTATCCGGTATCTAATCTCCATCGTTTTTCCATTCGTTTCACGATTGGACAACTGTGAAAGAATATTCTCCGCCTCTGATTCCTTCCCTGCCAAAAGGAGAAGATACGCATATTCATAATACGACTCCAAACTAAGATTACCGCGGTGTTTGGCGACATATTCAAGCAATCCAAGGTCCCTCTCAACATCTTGTTTCTCTTGATACAAATCATTGCTGACCAGATCCTCCATAGCATAGAGGGCAAGCCGTGATGTCGAGTCCTTCCCGGAATAGACAAGCGAGTAAAGGCTGTCCGCCACATCAAACCGTTCATTGTTATGATAAGCCTGGGCCACTTTGTACAGCGATAGATCAAGATCCTTGTCACCTATTTTCTCAAAGCACTCATAGGCCAAGATAGTGTTTCTCAACTCTTCCTCATCATTGAAAGATGCGTTGTAAGCATCAGCGGAGGCAGCATAAATCAATCCTCTGTGGTAATAGTCATATTCACTCGATTCCCGCAAAGCCTGTGAATAGAAAATGACAGCATTCGGGTAATCCTTTCTGTTGGCATAAATTCGTCCCAGATAATAGCAGGACAGCATCTTGTCCTGCGGCGAACCTAATCTCTCGTAATATGCAACTGTCGGTTCCAAAATAGACAAGGCCGTCGTGTCGATGTAGTTCTTGTCCAAGGCCATAGCGAACAGCAGGGAATAACGGGCGCGGAGTGACTTGGTGTTCAGCGTCAGCGTATCAACTTTCCTCAGAACCCGAAGGGCACTGTCCGGCCTCTCCTGAATGTAAGATTCCACATCCTGAAGCAAGGCCTTGGCCTGCCTGTTGTCGCAGGAGACTAATAAAAATGACATCAAGAGGAATATAATTACGAATCTGCTCATCTGTCAATAGTTACAAGTTACGGATTTTTAGAGGTCTACTAATATTCACCGTAAATTTATAAAGGTTAACGAAATAATCAAAATATTCAAGAATAGGTGTGAACTATTTAACCTTCCAGCCGTTGATGCGGCCAGAAGGTCACGAAATTACTTCTTTCTTATTAGAGATGCAATAATTTGAATCAAAAGTCCTTCCAGCCGCCGCCGAGGGCTTTGTAGAGATTGACCACGGAGAGATTCTCCTTCGTCCTTGCCTCGCTGACCTGCACGTCAGCCTTGGCGCTCTCATAGGCGGCCACGGCGTTGTCCAGATCAAGCTGGCTGGAGGCCTTCTGCTCGAACAAAGGCCTGATCCTCGCCAGATCCCTCTCTGCCTTAAGGGCCATCGCCTTGTTTTTAGTCACCAGTGCCTCTGCCCTGTCCACCTGAGCTTTGTACTGTTTCGGAACAATGATGAAAAGTATCTGGTCTTTCTTAACGTATGTTCCTTCCTCAAACATCATCTTCTCAAGATAGCCTTCGACCCTCGCCCGCACCTCCACGAACTGCCGGGCGCGGATCCTTCCCGGAAACTCCCCGTAGATCTCCACATTCCTTGTCCTGACCGTGTCAACGCTGACAACAGGAAGATCCTCCAAATGATGCTTTGGCCGGAGAACAATGATGACAACAGCCGTGGCGACAACAGCCACAGCGACCGCGCCAATAATGGCTCTTTTGTTAAGCTTGCTCATAGCGATCTTTTTTTGCGAACCAGGCTGCCCTGATCCCGTGTATTGAGGCATCGCCGTATCAAAGACCGTTCCAAATTAAATGAAGGCCCGCAGTGTGTTCTTTTTCAGAATTGTACATAACCACTTTTAAAGATTGGATTTCAACCGACAATCACGGCGGGCACCCTCTTTCTTACAAAACACCTTCAGCCGATGTGCCACTGAAGCCCACTCCAGCAGCACATCGGCTGAAAAACTATTGCTCTAAGCTTAGACTTTTTCAGCCAAAGCGTGTCCTCACCCACTTCTGTGGCACATTAACGTGAACGCGTTTTGTAATCGGGAAAGGTTTACGGCTCCGACGGGACGGCGTTTTAGCGGCAATATTCGCAGTCTTTTTAGAGGAGTCCACAAACGTTCGTGGCACCCAAAACGCTGATATCAAGGAGGAAAACGGATTACGTGGTACTTCAAACGGCACCAGATGATCGGTCTTATCCCTCATTTTCAACTAGTTAGGTGCCACACGCAATCCTCATCATCAGAACTGGAAGTAGATGAACGACTGGAGGTCGGCGGTGATGAACTGGCAGATGATGAAGACGGCGAGGACGCAGACGAGAGCCATCAGCGGGAGGGGCATCGAGGCGAACCAGATGCGGTAGCGGCGCTTGAAGTTCTCGGGGAGCCAATGAATGACCATTCCGAAGACGAAGACGAGGATCACACCTATGTGCTGCTGAGCCATTTGCGGGATCAGGGACAAGTCCCAATCGCCGCCGATGCGCTCGACCATATTCTTTGCCGTGCTCCACGCTTTCTCGTTCGCCTCGGCAGGGTTCAGGTTGGAGCCACTTCGGAAGAAAAGGCGGGTGAAAGTAATGAATATGAACGTCATAGCGACAGCCCAACCCGTTTCAAGCCACGAGAAGGCGGCCTTGAAGCGGCACAGATGATAGAGCATCCGCACGGCGGCACCTATGAATATGATGAGCGTCCAGACGTAGAACAGGTTGAACACCGGTGCGGGTACGGTGGTCTTAAGAATATAAAAGGCCATGCAGACGAGTCCTATGACGAGCGTCCTGACGTAGACATTACAGCTCTTCCAGAACCTGTAGATCAGCATTCCGAGACCGTTCAGACCGCCCCAGATCATGAAGTTCCAGCTGGCGCCGTGCCAGAGGCCGCCAAGAAGCATCGTGTCCATCCTGTTGATGTCCGAGATCAGTTCCTTACGGTATTTCTGGCAGAAAGTGATCAGAAGTGCCAGCACTGCCGCAATGACCAGAACCACTCCGAAAACCCACCAGTTCTTGGCCAAAGCCGAGGCCAGGAAAGCGATTCCGAGGATGATCGCATACGAGCCGAATGTGCCATTGCGGTTGCCTCCAAGCGGGATGTAAAGATAGTCCTGAAGCCATTTGGAAAGGGAAATATGCCACCGCTTCCAGAACTCTCCGGCGTTGCGGGCCTTGTACGGAGAATTGAAGTTCTTCGGCAGATAGAAACCCATCAGCATAGCGACACCGGTGGCGATGTCAGTGTACCCGGAGAAGTCGGCATAGACCTGAAGCGAGTAGCCGAAGAGAGCCGTAAGGTTCTCGAAACCGGTGTAAAGCAAAGGGTTCTCGAAAACCCTGTCGCAGAAATTCACAGCCAGATAGTCACTGAGGATCAACTTCTTGGCAAGTCCGTTCAGAATCCAGAAAATCGCGATACCGAACTGTCTGCGGCCAAGGAAGAACGGTTTGTGAAGCTGAGGGAAGAACTCCTTGGCCCTCACGATCGGGCCGGCGACGAGCTGAGGGAAGAAGCTGAGATAGAATCCGAAATCCCAGAAATTGCGGATCGGCGCGACCGTCCTGCGGGAGACATCCACCACATAGCTGATCGCCTGGAAGATGAAGAACGAGATGCCGACCGGCAGGAAGATGGAGTCGATGCTGAACGCCTGCGAGCCGGCAAGCTGGTTTCCTACGACCGCAAACCAGTCTTTCACAACGAATTCCGTCCCGAAAAGGTTGTTCACCACATCAATCACGAAGTAGGCGTACTTGTAGTAGCACAGCAGCGACAAGTCCACGACCACACTCAGTGTCACAATAGCCTTACGCCAGAAATCCCTCCTTACTCCTGACAGAACGAATCCCGCAAGATAGTTGTAGACAATCACAAAGCCGAACAGAATCAGGAACAGTCCGCTCGTCTTGTAGTAGAAGAAAAGGCTGACGAAGAACAGGAAGGCGTTGCGCAGCAGCACCTTGTTCCTGAACACGCAAAGGAAGGCCAGCACTATGGCGAAGAAAGCCCAGAAATAGAACTGGGTGAACAACAGCGGATGAGCCTGGTCGAAGGAGAACAGGTTTTTGAAAAAATCAGCGGCTACGTTCAGAAATCCCATCATCGGCCTTCCTTTAAATATTCCACATACTTGTCCATCAACGCGTTGAAAAGCAGGTCACCCACCAGTTCATAGCCAGCTTCCGTGAAATGGATCTTGTCCCGTTTGGCGAGACCGGCCTCCTCCCATTTCCGCATCGACCCGAGTCCGCCCATGATGTCGAACAGGTTCCAGACACCGGCGTCACATTCTTTCCCAAGCCTAAGGAATGCCTGCTCCGCAAGCTGACCGTTAGTGTTCACGACATAGCCCTTGCGGCGTATCCTCCTGAAACTGTCGTTGTTGGAGACAAACAGCAGGGCGCAGTCCGGATTGACCGAACGAACCTGAGAGACAAGCGCCTTATAGCGCCCGACAAACTCATCCACGGAAAAATTAGCGGCGGTCGCGTCATTGATACCGACAGCGAAAATCACAAGGTCTGGGTTGACCAGACTCAGATCATTCAACAGATCAGGGCATTTCGCATATGACCCGAGCGACGCGCCGTTCACCCCGATCCCCGTCACGGTAAACCCGGGGAAAGGATTGTCCAGGAATATTCCTGTCAAAGTGAACTCACCTTTCCCCTTGGTCGCCACCCGCACCGAGTCGGTCAGGGCCGGCAGGGCGAAAGACCAGGTGGAATCCTCGACGTGACAGCCGGAAAGAGTGTCCCCCTTGGCAAGCACCACCACAGGAACCCGCTCACCTTCTGAAGAATATCCAAGGACCCTCACCTCATCGAAGCGGAATGCGGGATCCTGCGGCCTTGGATCTCTGGCCACCGTGGTGATCATCACGGAGGCTTTGTCGTCAGACGCGCTGAGGGCGATACCGGTAAGGCCGAGACGGCGGTCCGGTTCCCTCTGGACGTTCTTCGTCACCTTCCAAGAACCCTCATAACTCGTGGTGAAACTGCTCGGATTGTTGGTGTGGGCCGCCGAGAAAGGAAAGACCATCCCCCTGCCGCCATCAAGAGCCGGCCTCAGGGACAGAAAATCATTCCTCAACTGCCTTGTCAATGTACCGGCCTGCACGTGGGAACCTCCTATGTGCATGATTCTCAGATTACCTTTCCCAAGAAAAAGCACGGAATCCATCTTGAGGAAAAGACGCTCAAAAGCCGAGCTGTCCCCATGGAACTCAATCTTATTCTTCTCGAAACGAGCGAAATCATATTCAGGAACCGCTTTCCGAAGCGACTGCCCCCAAAGGGTCGCCGGAAGCAGCATCAAAAGCAATGAATATGTCAGGATTCGTCTCATAACTCAGTCTTTGTCAAGGCGTCAGGCTCAGCGGGTCGAGGATTGAGGCTGTCCCTCAGGTCGCGCAGATACATTCCAACAGCCTCGTCCGTAAGCTCCTGGCGGAGCTTGTAGAAGTCGTGGTAAAGGATGAAGGACTTGGCGAGTGCGTTTCCGATCTCAAGCGCTCCCTTGTGTGTGAAATGAATATGATCGGGACCCGCAAGCGCCGGAACGTGGCTTACCCACTTGCGCATCGAACCCGGCCCACCCATCACGTTGAACGTGTCCCAGTAGGCCACACCGTTCTTCAGACAGTTGACTTTCAGAGAGTCGTTCAGCTGAGGCAGGAGCGGCCAGGTTATGAGGTTCCCGTCCTCGCTCTTGCACATGTCCGCCGGACCGATGAACATCAGCCTGGCCTCCGGAGCGACCTCCTTGAAGTAATCGAACTGCATCACAATCTTCCTCACGTAAGAGGAAATGGCCTTCTTCGAGGAGATCCCAGGCATGGCATTACCACCGAACTGCATGATTATCAAGCGAGTGTCCGTCTTTGCGAAACTCTCTCGCATCACCTGACGGTTGATGGACGAGAATATGAATCCGGCGCATCCACGGAGCGCCACATTGTCCACCGTGACCCCGCCCTCCTTGCTGTCCAACATTATTCCATAGATCTCGGCACCGCCCGAGAAACTGATCGTTCCCTTCTCCACGTCACAAGGCAGAGACCAGGACACCAGCGAGACTCCAGCTTTGGCGGAATCCAGAACCGCATTGCGGACCGGAAGGGTGTCGCATTTGAGCGTCATCCCGAAACCGGCCGTGTTCTGGCCAAGAAGCACGGAAACCTTTGAGACTGACTTGACCAACTCCTGGGAGTAGCGGTTCTTGGTCCGGTTGAACGTGAACGTTCCGTTGCCGGAAACGTCAGTGAACTGTGTCAGAGGACCGTAGCGTTTGTGCGGAGCCTTCCTTGTCAGCGAGTCCCCCACCATAGCATAGCGAGTCAGGCTTCCGGAGGCGTTCTGCGAGAGAGAGACGGTCGGAATCCGCTGGATCATCGGCACCATTCCCGGCCCGGAGCCGCCGAAGCGTTCCTGAAGATCCTGCCTCAGCACAGCCGAGATCCTGTCCATTTCCAATTGGGAATCACCGTAGTGCAGAATCCTTACCGTGCGGCCCGAATCAGCCGCCGCGGCCATCTCCACGAACAGCGAGTCAAAGAACGTGTAGTCATCCTCCGGCAGGCAGATGCGGTTTGGATTCGAGGTGATGTAGTCATAGTAGTAGCGCAGCGTGTCCGTCGAGCCTTCGACCATCTCGTAGCTTTTCTGCACGGCAAGAAGTACGGAATCCACATTCACGTCCTCCGTGCTGTCCTGAAGATCAGCAAGGTACGCCTGATAGGACGGAAACCTCAACTTCAAGTCTCCCACCTGTACGCCTTTGACCGGATAGACAAGCCACACGATGAAAAGCATCAGGAAAACGGACAGGAAAAACAAAAGAACCTTACTCTGCTTCATGGCCACACTATCTGTAAATCACAAGTTTACGTCCCTCACGAATCATGTCGCTCCGAAGATTGTTCCACCTCTTGAGGTCGGAGACCTTGACCCGGTACCTGGCGGCGATGCCTCCCAAAGTGTCCCCACGCCTGATCGTGTAGGAGATCCTGTCGGTGTTAGCCGCCTGCTTCCTGCGAAGCGAATCCAGACGCGCCTTCTGAAGCTCCGCCTGCTCCTTTTGGCGTTTCACGAACTCATCCCTTCTCCGCGCGGCAAGCGATCCGATCCGCTCGTAGGCGGCGGGAATGTTTTCTGAATATTCCTCCTCAGCCCGGCGCAGACTCCTCAGGATAGGAGCGTCGGCCAGCGAGATGGAGTCCATCGCCGCCAAAGCAGTAGGGCTTGTGGCGAAAGCCACCATCGCCGAGTTCCAGTCATCATATTCAGTGAACAGTTCCTGAAGGCGGTCGAGGGCGATTTCTGTGGAGACCCTGTCGTCAAACCGGATGTCCAAGGTGTCAGAAGCCGGGAACGGCACGGCGGCGCATGTCCCGGCCGCTTCAGAAGAAGACAGCCGCGTCTCCCCACGGATCGCGTCCAGCGCCGTGAGCGACCATATTCCTTCCCTCCCATCGTCCGCCCGCTGGTCCGCAAGCGCCAAAGGCAGGAAAAGGATCCGCTCCGGAATATTCCTACGCCCCAGTTCCGTCCGCAGCGAATCGACAAACTCCGGCGTGGCGCCCCACCCACGGAGTCCGCACCCCACAAGCAGCGCCATGCCAATGAATATGCATCTGAAAAAACCTCTCATCTGACCGTCTTTCTCTCAACATCCGTTACCAGGCATCCGCCCGAAACGAATAAAGTCCAAAGATACGAATTTTTCGTGCGTAAATTCCCACGTGCCGTTTCTATTTCTTGTCACCGAACAGCAACTCAATCTGACGGTCAAAATCGGACATAATTTCACGGTCTTGGATCACACGAAACTTATCATATTCAGTAAGAGCCTTCTCTACTGCCTGCTCGTGCGTCACCCTGCCGGCATCAGGCAGCATAGGGCGGTTGTTCAAGTCCATATACTTCCGCAAAAGACCAGACCAATCTGCCATAGTCATCAGGATATGATCCTCTGCCCTTTGTTCCGCAATGTCGATGAATACATTGCTCAACCGGTTCAATGAATCAACTTCCTTTTCGCTTAGGTAGTTCTTAGCGACTGTCACATCCGACTTGACGACTCTGCCATCGGGAGCATTCTTCCAAGTAGTCAAGCCCATATGAGGGCGTTCCGCATCGGCACGATCATAGATAATCTCTGCCGCAGTCTGCTTAGTGACAGCATAGTGCATCATATTCTGCACCATCTTGAAGAACAGACGTGTCTCTTCAGAATCCCTGTCGTAATCGGAACTACATTCACTATAGATGTCTGTTATCTTCTGATAGTAACGACGTTCGCTGAGGCGAATCTCTCGTATGCGGTCAAGCAAGTCATCAAAGTAGTCCGCTCCAAAGACATCCTTCCCCTTCAGTCGTTCATCATCCAGTACAAAGCCCTTCGTGAGATATTCTTTCAGCACACTCGTAGCCCAGATTCGGAACTGCGTAGCCTCGTAGCTGTTCACCCTGTAGCCCACAGCAATCACCACGTCAAGGTTGTACATCATTACCTCACCGGACCATTTGTCCGAAGGTATCCTAATTTTTCGGATAGTGTCGGACAAATGGATTTCTCCACTCTCATCTATCTGCTTGAGATGATAGTTTATAGTACGCACATCCACCCCGAACAACTCCGCCATCCTCTGCTGTGAGAGCCAGAAAGTATTTGTGTCGAAGATGACCAGCACTTGTACTTTGCCTCGTCCTCCCTTGTACATAAGCACGGATGACTCCATACTCCTCACCGCCACATCAGGAGTCATCGTCGAGCTGAAATACTGCCGCGCCACCTTCACCATCTCCTTCTTCTGGTCGGCGTTCATCACCACAGCCAAACAAGCGGCACGAGAAAGCCGAATGCTTGTCACCTCTCTGACCGCCCCACTGCCCAGTTCCGCCATCTCGGTAATCTCCACGAAATGCTCTCCCAGATGGTAACCCTTCCGCGAAGCCCAAGCCTGCGCCTTGGCAATGACACGCTCGAAGTTCCAGTACTTGCCATACCCCATCACCCGTGCCAACTTGCGTGAGTTCCACCACTCTCTCCCATCGCCATCAACCTCCCGCAGCTGCTCTAAAGGCGACTGCAGCTCCGGGATATCGTTGGTATTTTGAGTTATATCTGCCATAATTATTTTCCTAATTTTCTGCCGCGTACTTAGCATTTATCAACAAAAGTTTAAAGATACGAATTTTTCGGGCGCAAATTCCCACGTACTACGCACTAGACTTTAAAATATCTTCTTTGTGCATGTGCTCGAAATCGGCTGGAATTTCTGCACGATCAACGTGGCCTGCCTCACAGCCGGAACGTTCCTGATGTTCTCCTGCATAAAGCGTTCGGAAGCACCGAGGATCATCACCCGTCTTTCAAAACTGAGCTACGGGATGTACCTAATGCATATCTTCTGGCTGCACCTATGGTCAGTGGTGTCCATCCAGACTCTCCAGCTGCACACAGCGGCGGCGATTCCGTTCATCGCGGTCTGCACATTCGTCTGCTGCGCCCTGACCTCAGAACTCATCTCACGCCTTCCTGGAAGCAAATGGCTTATCGGGGTGTAGGCCAGGAATATTCCTACTCAACGCGGGTGTACGTTTCTGTCTCGGAGTCTTTAGCTCCGACCTCCAGAAGCTGGAGCTTATCCGATGTCAATGAGACCACATTGCAGCGTATCGGTTTCTTTGAGTGTTTCTTGAATTCCGAGACAACACTTTTGCTGAGGACATTCAGGAAGAATTTCGGGAAGCCGTCCGGTTGCTCCAGAATCTCGGTCTTGACGGATTTCGCGTCATAAGTCTGAGACAGGGTTTTATCGGTAAGAGACCATGTGCCACCGCACGAGATCCTGGCTTTAAGTATAAGCGGAGCCTGGGCGTTCTTGTCATCGACATACTTCATCTCAAGAGTCATCGCATCCTCAAACGTGCCGTTTTTCATAAAGGAAAGCGTCTCGGATGTCATCATCTCCGAGCCATTCTCGGAACCTTGATGGGTCTGATTCCATTTTCCGGTGATCTCTTGTGCATAGATGCTGACTGACAACGCCAGGCTTATCAGAGCGATAATTATTTTTTTCATGATTCCGCGATTAAACCTAGCAAAATTAGCAATTAACTATAGCAAAAACAATACTGGCATTTAAGGTCGCTTCGACAGGCTCAGCGACCGTATAAAATAGTTGCTGAGCCTGTCGAAGCACCGAAACGGCACTATTAGTAATACCACCTACAGCTTCGCGATCGCGGTGACGAGCTGGTCGCCAAGGCCGATGGTATAGCCCTCGGTTGTGAAGAAGACTCGGTTGAAGGTGTCGGCGAGAAGGAAGTACGGCATCCGGCGGTCTTTCAGGTCGAGTCCGTCAGGGATTATGCCGAAATAGACGTTGGACGGGAGCGAGGAGGAATATTCCTTGAGCCATCCGAGACCTTCAGCGGTGGTCAGAAGCAGGATCGGACGGTTCCAGGACTCCAGTTTCGCCTTCGCGGCGATGAGGTCGTTGATCGCATGGACGGACGGCTCCTGGCGAGGGGTGAGGAAACCTATCACATAGAAGCCGCGGCCGGTGGTCGAGAGGACCGAAACTTGCTCATCGTCAGGCTCCATGCAGTACCTTGTCTCGGCATCGAACGAACCGATCACGGAAAGCTTGTCCTCCGGAATGGTGATGCGGAGGTCAAGCGTCGTGGTCTCGCCTTCCCTGACGGAGAACTGGCGCATCGTGACAGGCACGCTGCCGTCGGACAGGCGGTTGCCGCTCACAAGCACATAGTCGCCGACATCAAGCGGAGTCCCTTTCTTGAATATGTTAGCCCAGCTGACGCCGCCTCCCATGTCCACCTGACCCTCGTCAAAGGTCAGAAGCCTTGTGCGACCGTTCTCTATCTTACTGATTGTGAAGTGGGAATAGTAGTAAGGATTGGCAAGGATGGCCGTCGGCTCATAGTTCAGCACCAGCGTTCCGGTCGGAGCCACAACCTGAGACGAAGCCTCGAAATCAACATCCACCCACTGCCCGGCATCCTTGTACTGGATCTTTCCCGTGACAGGATCCTTGCGGGCATCAAGTCCGAGAGTCCTCGCAAGGGCGACAAAGAAGATATTCCTGGAACGGGCGTCCGCCATTCTCGCCTGGTAGACTCCGGCAGGAGACATCGGAATGCTCCAGGCCTTAGGGTCGCGCAGCATTGTGATGCTGTCGTTTACCCACTTGATCAGATTGGCAGGACGGAGCAGTTCCTCCTTTTGCAGTCCGGTTCCGAAACTCCTGGCGAAGAAGGACTTGTAGGCGCTGAGGAACTCGTTCTCCACCCTCGGACAGAGAATCGCCTCCGGAGCGTTGTAACTATCGTCAAGAATCTCCCTTGTCACATCTATCAAATCCTTGTTGCTCAAAGACTTCAATAGTGCCAAAGCCCGCTCGTCAGGATGATCCTCCAAGAACTTGGCGATCACCCTGTGGTTTCCCGCCGAAAGCGCGAGCAAACGCCCTTTCTCCGTACCGTCCGGTTGCACAAAAGTGGCCATATAGGCCTTCCTGATGCTGTCCTCACGGGCGAAACGCCTGTCGTTCTCAGCCCTCTGCTCCGGAGTCACGTCAGGAATGTTGGCGGTCTCCGGCGGAGGAACGATCATCATTGACTGAGGATCAAATGTATGCTGGTCGGAAATCGTGATCGTGACCTCGGTGTCCTTGCCGAAAGAGACCTTCGAATAGCCATACCTGCCATTCTTCGAGGCCCAGGCCATCATGTCTCCCATTCCGGCGGTCAGGAAGGTGCGCCCCTTGGCGTCGGTGTACTTCGACAGGGCCGGATAGAACTCCGCATAGTTGTAGATCTTGAAGTCCACCAAAGCACTGTCCACAGGAGAGCCGTTCTCGTCCACGACCGTGAAATCCACCCGGGCAGTCTTGGCGTAGTTGTCGATCAGATTGATTTCCGTGAAGTTAGGACCGATCATCACCTTCTCCTCCGGACCGTCGTAGCTGCCGAACACCCTCGTGTGCATCAATAGTCCGCGGCTGGCAGGAGAATTGAACCATCCAAGATCAAGGACAGGCTCCGGCTCACAGGCTCCGAGGAAGTACCATTTGCCGTCAGCCCAGGCCTCGACCCAGGCGTGGTTGTCATCCGTGTGCGCCCAGCGTGGAGTGTAGACCTGGCGGGCAGGGATGCCCACGGCCCTCAGGGCAGCGACGGTGAACGTGGATTCCTCACCGCAACGCCCCAGAGAACTGACAACGGAAGACAACGGAGACAGTGTCCTTGCGTCGGAAGGCTTGTAGGTCAGCTTCTCGTGGCACCAATGATTGACCTCAAGGATGGCATTCTGCATGCTCATGCCCTCGATCCTCGGCTTCAGCTCACGGTAGAAGACGACTCTTGAGGTGTCAAGGTTCTCATTGTTGGCCCTGATCGGCAGGACGAAATGCCTGAACTCCCTTTCCGGCACATTCCATCCCATCTCGTTCCTGGCGGTGAAAGACGCCCTGACATTCTGGAGATAATAGCCCGTGCTGTAGTCGGTAAGGTCTGCCAGAGGCATGTAGGCATAGAGAAACTCCAAAGCCTCGAATTCTTCTGTCGTGAGGTAAGGATCGCTGACAAAACCATCTGATTCCGTCAGACGCCTACTGTCCTTGTCAACAGCGAAACGGGCTTTCAAACGCTCCGGCTCCAGCCTTTTTTGCAGATCGGCCTCAACCTTGGCCCGATAGGAGGAGTCGGTCATAAAATGGTGAACCTCACAGGAAGACAGCAACGTCAGAGCCGCCATCAGGAAGAAGATTGTCCTTTTCATAAATGTCTTTTGTCCGGTTAAACAAAAAACCCTCCGCCGACGATGATGCCGGAGCGGAGGGCTGAATATTCGTTAATGATTGACCATAAAGGTCTGAGAGATTACTCCTCTTCCTTCTCCTGAGCAGCGTATTCAGCGAGAAGCTTGGTCTGGACATCAGCCGGAACAGGCTGGTAGTCAGCGAATGTCATCGTGAATGTCGCCGCACCTGATGTCAGAGAGCTGAGTGTTGTGGAGTAGCGGTAGAGTTCCGCGAGCGGAACGCGCGCCTTGAGGACAGAGAAGCCCTTGTCGGAGCTCATGCCCTCGATGATGGCCCTCTTGTTCTGGAGGTCGGACATGCAGGCTCCCATGTAGTCGGCAGGGGTCATGATCTCTACATTATAGATAGGCTCCATGATCTTCGGACCGGCATTGCGGAAGGCCTCCTTGAAGGCGTTGCGGGCAGCCAGGATGAAGGAGATTTCATTGGAGTCAACCGGGTGCATCTTACCGTCATAGACGAAGACTCTGATGTCACGGGCATAAGAACCGGTGAGAGGGCCCTCGGTCATCTTGTCATTGAGTCCCTTGAGGATGGCCGGCATGAAGCGCGCATCGATGGCTCCACCGACAACGCAGTTGTAGAACTCAAGCCTTCCACCCCATTCGAGGTCGAACTCTTCCTTGGTCTTCACGTTGAGGACAACATCCTTGCCGTCAATCTTGAACTTGTTCGTGAACGGAACGCCTTCAACGATAGGGCAGATGAGGATTGAGACCTCGCCGAACTGTCCCGCGCCGCCGGACTGCTTCTTGTGGCGGTAGGTGGCCGTGGCGACCTTGGTGATGGTCTCACGGTAAGGGATCTTCGGTGCGAAAAGCACGACCTTGACTCCGAACTCGTTCTCCAGACGCCACTTGCAGACATTGATGTGCTGCTCGCCCTGTCCGCTGAGAATCGTCTGGCGGAGCTCCTTGGAGTACTCTACGACGATCGTAGGATCCTGCGCGGAGATCTTGGTGAGAGCCTCGCCGAGCTTGGTCTCATCGTTCTGCGACTCGGCCTTGATGGCGCAGCGGTACTTGGAAGCAGGGAACACAATGTGTTCGAATGAGATACCTGAACCTACCTGGGAAAGGGTCACGTTGGTCTTGCCGGCGCGGAGCTTCACCGTACATCCGGTGTCGCCCGCCTGAAGTCCGGTGACTTTCTCCTTCTTGGCACCTGCCACGGCGTAGATGGCGGAAAGCCTCTCCTTGTCGCCGGTCTCAGGATTCTCAAGATCCATACCCTCCGTCAGATGGCCGGACATCACCTTGAAATAAGAGACTTCGCCAAGATGCGGCTCGACATCTGTCTTGTAAATGAATATGGAGGTAGGATTCTCGGCCTTGCACTCGATCTCGTTGCCGTCCTTCGTGAGGCTCTTTGTCTCGGCTGGCGAAACAGCGGTCTTGATGGTGAACTCCATCAGCCTCTTGACACCGATGTCCTTCTTGGCGGAAAGGCAGAAAACAGGCAGGACCCCGCCCTGGCGGATACCGATGCTAAGACCCTCGCGGATCTCGTCCTCCGAGAGGGATCCCTGCTCGAAGAAACGCTCCATGAGTGTGTCGTCAAACTCGGCGGCCTTCTCGATAAGCTCCTGACGAAGTGTCTCGGCCTCATCCTTCAGATCAGCCGGAATCTCAAGATCCTCGCGGGTTCCGTTCTCGTCCTTGAAATGATAGTACTTCATCTTGAGGACATCGATGAATCCGTCGAATGAAGGACCTGGATTGACAGGGAACTGGACCACGATCGGCTTGTGGCCGAAAGTCTCCTTCATCTCGGAGAGAGTCTTCTCCCAGTCAGCCTTCTCGGAGTCCAACTGGTTAACAGCCACCACCATAGGCAGCTTGTACTGCTCTGCGTAACGTGCGAAGATGTCTGTGCCCACCTCGACACCCTGTTGTGCGTTGATGACAAGAATACCGTTCTCACAGACCTTGAAGGCGGACACAGCGCCTCCGATGAAGTCATCGGAGCCAGGAGCGTCGATCACATTGAACTTGGTGTTCATGAACTCTGCGTAAAGCGGAGTCGCGAAGATCGACCTCTGGTTCAGTTTTTCGATTTCCTCATTGTCGGAAACAGTGTTCTTGTCCTCGACCGTGCCTCTTCTGGCGATCACCTTGCCCTCATAGAGCATGGCTTCAGACAATGTGGTCTTACCTGACTTGGCACTACCAATCAGAACCACATTGCGAATGTCTTTAGTAGAATATTCTTTCATCACTATAAGTTATTAATTATGAAATCTATACCAGCGTACAAACCCTATGTCGGGCCTCCTTGTGAAAATCGGTTTAACCCAAAAAATGCCGCATAGTTACGCCGAATGACAAATCTAATAAAAAATTGTCCCAATAACAACATAATCTTCAATGAATATTTTCGCACCGCCTGTAGAAATCCACAAGAGCCTGTCCCCTCCATCCCAGCTCATCATAGATCTTGTCATCCAACAAAAGCGGATCAGCCCCGATCAGGGCGCATATTCCTGAATACTCCGGAATCTGTCTGTAGATTTTCTGCTCGTCCATCGCTTTCTCAAAAGCGGCATAATACCTTTCTGTCCTGTCCATAGCAAAAGTGTTTCCGCAAAGAAGCCAACTTCCTCCCGAAAAAACAACCCCAGGTTGTAGTGTGCCTGGGGGTAGCAACCAAAAAATTTCTGTTTTTTATAATTTCTATATGTTTTTTATAACCTATGGCTACATTTTACAACCTGTGGTTACAACATAAAGACTGGTCTTTTGGATATTTTTGTGACAGTCAGCAAGCGGCAAAGAATAAGCCGCCGAAGATCTGGCAAAGGTTTTTGAGGATTTCTTTAGACGCTTTCTTGGAAATGGACGATGCTACGATAAAGAACAACCTTGAGAAGAAAAGGAACGAACTCGGACTCTCGCAGACCGAGATGGCGCGTCGTCTGGAGATTTCCCTGAACGCCTACAGGAAACTTGAGAAAGGCAAGACCCGGATCCTGAACGAACACGTGGAGAAATTCGCGGAAAAGACCGGTGTCTCCGTGGCCGAACTCGTGAACGGCTTTGAGCCGATAAGTTCCGCGTCCGCGGGGCTGGATGATGTCAAGGAGAATTACAGTGAGATCATCCGGAATCTTGAGAACGGCTACCTGAAGGAGATCGCCATGCTGAGAAAGGAGATCGAGCGCCTTTCAGAGAAAGTCAAGGACAAGGAAGAGATCATCAGCATGGACCGCAAGCTCATCCGCCGCTACGAGGATGAACTCGGACTAAAGGCCGGAGAATAATGTAGGCTCCAGTTCCTTCGGGTGGAACGAACGCCTGTGCCAAGGGGTAAGCCCGTACTTCCGGATCGCCTCGATGTGTTCCTTTGTGGGGTAGCCCATGTTCCTGTCCCAGCCGTATTCGGGATAGTCCTTGGCCAGCTGACGCATCCTCTCGTCCCTCCATGTCTTCGCCAGCACCGACGCGGCAGCGATTGATGAATATGTCGCATCACCGTGGACCACAGTGCGATAGGAGTCAAAACCATAGCCGTCGAAAGGCCTGAAACGGTTGCCGTCGATCAGCAGGAAATCCGGCCTTGGATCCAGCCTGCGGACAGCTCTCTGCATCCCGGTGACGGAGGCCCAAAGGATGTTCAGATTGTCTATCTCCTCCGGACTTACCGCCTCCACAGCCCATGCGACGGCCTCCCGCTCGATGACCGGCCTCAGGGTTTCCCTTGACTTCTCACTCATTTTCTTAGAGTCGTTCAGAAGCGGATGATGGAAATCGGGCGGCAGGATCACGGCGGCGGCATAGACCGGTCCGGCGAGCGGTCCCCGTCCGGCCTCGTCACAACCGGCCTCCACACGTCCCGGCTCCATGAAAGGAAGCAGATGTATCTCCTTTGACATATTCGTAAATAAAAAAATAACTTGCCCATTCCGCGGCGGCTCTTTTTCGCCGCTTGCCGGAAAACGGCTGGCAAAAGCTTGCCGGAAAGGTGCGACCGAATATTCATCGACCTCCTGATGCGCCGCAAGGAAAGGCAAATATAGCCAGAAATTTGAGTTTAGGACGGAAATGGCTAATTTTGTTGGTTATTTCCGTGGGAAATGGCTAATTTTATAGGTTATAAATTGTTTATTGATATGAGGAAATTATTTGTTTCCGTCGCCGCCGCCCTTATGCTGGGGTTCAGCGCGATGGCTGACGAGGGGATGTGGATGCTTCCGCTCCTCCAGAAACTCAATGCAGGCGCAATGAAGGATCTCGGTTGCAGGCTCACCCCTGACCAGATCTACAGCGTGAACCATTCTTCGCTCAAGGACGCGATCGTCATCTTCGGCGGGGGCTGCACCGGAGAGATGATCTCCGACAAAGGTCTGCTGGTGACGAACCACCATTGCGGCTACAGCAGCATCCAGCAGCTCTCTTCCGACGAGCACAACTACCTTGAGGACGGATTCTGGGCGATGAACAGCAACGAGGAGATTCCGGTACCGGGGCTTTCGGTCACCTTCCTTGTGAACATGAGCGATGTCACCGAGGCCATCGAGGGTGCCAAGTCCGACGAGGAGAGAAAGGCTGTCTCAGAGGCTCTTGTGAAGGACTCCGAGGAGAGGAATCCCGGATGCGACGTGGTGTTGACATCTTTTTACAACAACAATGTACACTACATAATCGTCTACAAGGTCTTCAGGGACATCCGTTTCGTGGGAGCGCCTCCGGCATCCATCGGAAAGTTCGGCGGCGAGACCGACAACTGGATGTGGCCTCGTCACACGGGCGACTTCTCGATGTTCAGGGTCTATGCGGGCAAGGACAACGAGCCTGCTGAATATTCAGAGGACAATGTTCCTTACACTCCGAAACAGTCTCTGAAGATTTCCTTGAAAGGCATCAACGAGGGAGATTACACGATGATCATGGGCTACCCTGGCCGCACCCAGAGGTACCAGACAGAGGCACAGCTGAACCACATGATGGCCCTCAACGACATCGCCATCGAGGCAAGGACACTCCGTCAGGACATAATGTGGAAATGGATGGAGAAGGATCCTTCGATCAGACTGAAATATGCCAACAAATATGCCGGCTCAGCCAACGGTTGGAAGAAGTGGATCGGCGAAAAGAAGGCTTTCAAGGACTTGAACATCATTGAGAAGGAACACGACAAGGAGGCTCGTTTCCAGAAGTGGGTGGACAAGAACAAGAAGCGCCACGGTCTCTACGGGACAGCCATCGCCGACATCGCCGCCGGGATCAAGGCCAACGAGCAGGTGGATTTCGATGTCAAGCTCTTGAGCGAGACTGTTTTCAGACTTGAGCTCATGAATTTCACCAGCGCGTTCAACGGCGCTTGGCACAACAGCCTGAAGGCCGGTTCCGACACCGCGACGGCCAATGCCAAGGGTCTGGAGGCGATGAAGGCCGTCTATGAGGACTACTACGCTCCTCTGGACAAGGAAGAGACCGCCGCCCTGCTTAAATTCTACAGAGAGAAGGCAAGGCCGGAGAACTATCCGGACCTTGGCGAGGATTTCGCGACTCTGGACATTGACAAGTACGTCGATGAGTTGTTCAGAACCACGGCTTTGACATCCTACGAAAAGGCCGCTGAAGCCATCGGCAAGGACGGCATCGCCGCCATCAGACACGATCCGGTCAACAAGCTGTCCTCTTCAATCGTGAAGGTTTTTGTGAAACTGCGCGGAGATCAGAACCAGGAAGCAAAAGACAACATCAAGGCCGCATCCAAGGCCTACACCGCCGGTCTGATGGAATGGAACAAGGGCAAGGCAATGTACCCGGACGCCAACTTCACGATGAGGCTCACCTACGGCACCGTGAAGTCATATTCCCCGAAAGACGCGCTAAACTACAGATACTACTCCACCATCTACGGCGTGATGGAGAAGGAGGATCCGAGCAACTACGAGTTCATTGTACCGAACAAGCTTAAGCAACTCTATGTCAAGAGGGACTACGGCCAGTACGCGATGGCCGACGGCAACCTTCCTTGCTGCTTCCTCACCACCAATGACATCACGGGCGGCAACTCCGGCAGCCCTGTCCTCAACGCCGACGGCGAGCTCATAGGACTGGCCTTCGACGGCAACTGGGAGTCGATGTCCAGCGACGTGATGTTCGAGCCAGACCTCCAGAGGTGCATCTGCGTGGACATCCGCTACGTCCTCTTCCTAGTGGACAAGTTCGGCGGCGCCGGTTACCTCCTCCAGGAAATGAACATAGCAAAATAACGAATGACACCCCAAAAAAAACACAACACTCGGAGCGAAGCGACCGAAGGGGTTTCGGGGAATCCTTTCCCCGTGCCCCTCTGGGGCTGTCGCGGAGCGACTGGGGGTTGGAGGTATCGGGTGCTGAGCGCGAAGCGCGAAGCGACCAGGGTTTGAAGGTAGAATAAGAGTATTTGATATGACAGAACAGGAAATCAAGAATATGCTAGCGGAGGTGGTCCACCCCGCAAAAGGAAGCAAAAGCATCGTTGAGCTGGGGATGGTTGACTCCATCGCCGTGGGGGACGGCAAGGTGACCGTGACCCTCGCCTTCCCGAAGAGGAGGGATCCTCTCTCTGAATATCTTGTCGGCAGCACCCGCGCCACAATCATCCGTAACGTTCCGCAAGGGACCGAGGTTGAGGTCAAGACTGTTGTCAAGGAGGAGGCTCCCAAAAAGAAGGCCGGACTTGATCTCGGACTTGAAGAGGTCAACAACGTCCGCCACATCATCGGCATCGCCTCAGGAAAGGGCGGGGTCGGGAAGTCAACCGTGGCCGTCAATCTGGCCGTGGCCCTGGCCCGTCTCGGCTACAAGGTCGGACTCGCCGACGCCGATGTCTACGGCCCGTCAGTTCCGCTGATGACCGGCACAGAAGGCGCCGTGCCAGAGGCGGAGGAGATCGCCGAGGGCAAGGAGGTGATCTTCCCGATCGATAAATACGGCGTGAAATGGATGTCCATCGGCTATTTCGCCGAGCCAGGCCAAGCCCTCATCTGGAGGGGTCCAATGGCCTGCAACGCCCTCAAGCAGATGATTCTGCAAGTACGCTGGGGCGTGCTGGACTTCCTTCTCATCGACATGCCTCCGGGAACCGGCGACATCCACATCTCCCTCGTGAACGACATCCCGATGGAGGGCGCGCTGATTGTCACGACCCCTCAGCCGGTGGCTCTTTCGGACGTGGAGAAGGGCGTGAACATGTTCCGCAACAAGAGCATCGACCGCAAGATCTTCGGTCTGGTGGAGAACATGGCCTGGTTCACTCCTAAGGAACTGCCGGAAAACAAGTACTACATCTTCGGGAAGGGCGGCGGCCAGCAGATGGCAGAAAAGTACGGCATCCCTCTCCTCGGCCAGATTCCGATCGTCCAGAGCATACGTGAGGGCGGAGACTCCGGCGAGCCTGTCGCCCTGTCCTCCCGCCCTGACGGCCAGGCGTTCATCGATCTCGCCTCCACTCTGGCCAAGTCCGCGGACGGCGAATAGATTCTATCTAACGGCGAGGGAGGGCCAGTCCGGCTATGGCTATCGCCAGAAGAACGAAGAGCGTCAGGGACGAGGCTCTGGAGGCGGTCTCGCCGGCAGAGTAGACCTTTGGCTCGAAGCGCATCACGATCTCGTGGTCGCCGGCGGGAACGGTGGCGGCACGTAGGATCCAGTCGGCGCGGAACAGTTCCAAAGGAGAGCCGTCAACCGTGGCGGTCCAGCCGTCCGGGTAATAGATCTCACTGAATATGACGGTGCGGGCGGCTGAGGCGCTGTAGTGGTAACGAAGCTCGTTCGGAGCGTAGGCTGTCATCCGGATGGTGTCAGTACCCATGTCATCGGCGGTTCCATCAACAGATTCCTCAGCAGAACCCTCGACAGAACTTCCTGCGTAGGTCTTTGCGAAAGCGGCGCGGGAGGCGGCGAAGTCCGCTCCGATGACGGCGGTACGCCTGAGATCCACGGAATCAATCAGGGCGATCTCCTCGTCCGGAGTCCCGGCGGGAACGAACGAGTCCACGAACCACGCCGGACCGAAGGCTCCAAGGTTCTCGATCGGCGGCATCTCCGCGCCAAGTATGAAGTACTTGGTGTTCAGCGCGGAAAGCACAGGAATATTCCTGATTCCACTTTGGAATTCCTCAATGGTCTTGGCACCACGTGTGTTGGCCGAAAGCGCCTGCAACTCCTTGACAATGTACCTGTCGATCAGATCCTGGTAGCGCTGCAATTTCGCCGGGCTGTAGCCACCGATGCACTTGTGCCAGTAAGGGTTGAAGGAGTCATTGAATATGTCCGCGCTTAGATCCACAACCCTGTAGGACGGGGACTTGTCCTCCAGAATCAGTTTGTCCACTGCCCTGGCGGTGAACTGGTTGTTGAACTGGCGCGGGGTCGTGAAACTGTCCGAGTTGAGGTAGCGCTTGCCGACCGTGAACATATTCACGAACACGAGGAGGCATATTCCCGCCATCGCCTGCATTCTGCGGGCATTGCCGATGTGAGGGTCGCTCTCGTAGGATTTCGGTGCGTCTTTCGGGACGCTGTAGGCCCAGAGTATCAGACCGAAAGTGATCACTATCAAGACCATAGACCACATGGCATCGGAGGTGAGAAGGTGACGGCGGTCAGCCTTGAGGGCATCCACGATGATGTCCTGCATCTGGGCGTCACCCCTGCCGGAGAAGGAACCAGCCACACTAGGAACAAGGGCGCAGAGGAGGCAGAATCCGGCGGTCAGCGCAAGAGCGATCCAACCCGCCCTCAGGAACTCCTTCTTTGAATATTCCCGCCTGAGGATCCTGTCCAAAGTGACGAAGCCGAGCATCGGCAGAGTGAACTGCAACACTATCAAGGCCATGGACACGGTTCTGAACTTGCTGTACATCGGGGCGTAGTCGAAGAACAGTTTCGTGAACCACATCATGTGGCTGCCAAGACCGAGGAACACGGCCACAAGGGTCGCTGCCAGAAGCCACCATTTCTCCTTGCCTTTGTAAAGGAATAGTCCAAGGACAAAGAGGAAGACCGTTATCGCTCCCATGTACATCGGCCCGGCGGTGAACGGCTGAGGCCCCCAGTAAAGCGGCAGCGCCTTGGCGATCTCGTTCGGATTGCCCTGTCCGGCCTGCCTGAACAGCTTCACGACCTCGGACTTGTCCGGATTCACCGCTCCGGCTGACGAACCTCCGTTGAAATTGGGAATCATCAGGTTAGGGAGTTCCTCCCAGCCGTAGGACCAGGCTGTGGCGTAGTCCAGCTGAAGACCGGAGCTGTTGATCTCGCCTCCTTCCGGATGGGAGAGTTCGGAGCCTCCGCGCATGGTGTATTTGGTATATTCATAAAGCGGGGCCAGTTTGATGGTGTTGGTCCCGATGCCGGCGAGACCCACGACCAGAAGCAGCGCGCTTGCCGCGAAGAAGCGCCCGAAGGCGGAGCGCCTCTCAAAGCAGACCCTGAAGAACACATAAAGCGCATAGATCACGATCATCAGCGCCAGATAGTAGGTGATCTGCTGATGGTTGGCCTTGATCTGGAAACTCAGCGCGAAGCCGAACAGAACCGCGCCGAGAAGGGTTTTAGGAAGCCAGTCCCTCCAGCCTTCACGCTGGGTCTGCCGTAGTGCCGAGCGGTAAGTGAAGATCGCCGCCGCCAGCACCCAAGGCAGAAATGCTATCGCCTGCATCTTGGTGTTGTGCCCCACCTGGATGATCTGGAAATTGTACGAGCAGAAAGTGACCGCGACCGCACCGCCGATGGCCAGAACCTTGTCAACCCCAAGCGAAAGCATCAGCAGAAACGCTCCAAGCAAGGAAATGAACAGCCAGTTGGCCGGCCTCTTGCCCTTCATAAGAAGATTGTACAACGACTGTGTCCAGTCACCGTCGCTCGAAGGTTCGAACGAGGTCGTCGGCATCCCGCCGAACATCGAGTCCGTCCAGTAAGTAGGATCGTCAGGATGCGCCTTGTTCCACGTCACAGCCTCCTGCGACATGCTCCTGTAGCCGGTGATGTCGCTCTGATTGACCACCTTGCCGGTCAGCACCTCCGGCACGAAACCATATGCCAGCACCAGAAACAGCAGCACAGTCCCGGCGTAGTACATTATCTTCCTTATCAAAGTCTTGTCCATAATCCTTGAATATTATTTTTCAGTTATCTGATTCAGCAGCTCCGCCAGCCTCACCGTAAGGTTGCGGCGCGAGAACCGCGAGATGTCCGAGGTGTTGTCGTGAAGCTCGTCATTCTTGAACTCCTCCCAGCAGAAATCTATCCAAACCCGGATTCTTTTCTCATCGTCCCAGTCATAGACCACTCCAGAGCCGGTCTCGCTGACAATCCGCGCCATCGCACCGTCAGTCTGGCCTATTCCCAGAATCGGACGACGCGAGGCGAGATATTCAAACAGCTTCCCCGGCAGCACCGCCCGGTACTCGGGTTCCTTCCTCAGCGGCAGGATCAGCACCGAGGCATTGAGCTGCTCCCTGACAGCCGTCTCGTGATCCTGATAGCCAAAGTCTTTCAGGTTGCCCACAAGCCCGGCGGCCTCGATCGAAGCGGTGATCTCCCTGTCGGTCTTCCCCACCAGCCTGATTCTCAGCGACCTCCTGAACTCCTCATCCTCCTCGCATTTCTGGGCCAGGACTTTCCAGAGGGTCTCAGGATTACCGTCCGAGGCGAACAATCCAGTGTGGGTGATGTTGAAATTCTCGTCCAACTCAAAATCCTTCTTGAAGTCCTCCTCGTCGAAGCCATTGGTTATCAACTCCACGGGAGTCTTGGTCATCGCCTTGAACTCGTCCTGCACCAGCGGGGAGACAGCAATCACCCTCGTCGCCCCGTCCAGTACGGACTGCTCCAACCTATGATGTTTTTCCTCCGCCCAGGAAGTCAGCCCAAGATGCTTGAAATAAAACATCTTGGTCCACGGGTCACGGAAGTCGGCGATCCAAGGTATCCCGGTGGCGCGGGACAGCCTCAACCCGATAAGGTGCATGGACTGCGGAGGCCCCGTCGTGACGATGGCGTCCACAGGATGCTCCGCAAGGTATTTCTTAAGGAAGCGCACAGACGGGCGCACCCACATCACACGTGGATCCGGAATGAAGAAATTGCCTCGGATGAACAGTGACAGCCTCTGCTTCCATGATTTCTTCTGCCCGTTGATCGGATTGACCTCGTCCTTCCCCGCATTGGCGGCGGTAAGTGTCTTAAGATCGGTCGTACTCCCCTTTCCCATCAGCTTGCGGTAAATCCCGTAAGGCTCGAATATGCGGCTCTTGACAATCTCGACCTCAGGCGGAATCTCCGCAGCCAAAGTTTTGTCGATCGTTGTAAGTTCCGGATTCTCAGGAGTGTAGACCACAGGCTGCCAGCCCTGAGCCGGAAGATATTTCGCAAACTTGACCCACCTCTGCACTCCGGATCCTCCGGACGGCGGCCAGTAATATGTCACTATCAGCACTCTCTTCATGTCGCTCCTGATTTAGTAATCCAATAATAAATCCGCCTCTTCCGCGGCAACACAAGTTCCTTCCGCACACTTGGAAATTGCCGTAATAAACAATTCCTTACATAAGAATACAAAGATAATCGTTCCGTTCAAAATTATACAAATTATTCCATTTTCCCCGGAATAATCAGGATAATGTTCTGGAATATTCGGGATTATTCGAGGCAAAGAGAACAGGTCTTGTGCCGGTAGTTTGACACTTTAAAATCCGAAAATAGTTAAAAATATTTGATAGAGTTCG